>OLPQ01001302.1_pt1 | contig 18254 bp, 15 predicted proteins | sample 1672451 | NCBI WGS metagenome assembly OLPQ01 (sample SAMEA3136687, study PRJEB25190) | human gut metagenome | biome: human gut; feature: human-associated habitat; material: faeces | place: Austria | collected 2013
GGACTTTAACCCGTTAGAAACGTGCGCCGCTAGGCGCACTTACATAAAAATACCGACTTTCTGTTTTTTGATTTTTCAATCTTATTTCAGAGAAAGTCGGTATTTTTTATATTCTTTATGTTTTTTTGAATCCCTTTGATCCGGTGTCCGTCCTTAATCCGGCTGTCCGGCTTTGGAGATCAGGATACAGTTCGGCGTATCGATCTTGATCGGTCTTCCTTTCATATAAAGCAGACCCTTTTCGTAATCCACCGTGAAGAAGCGGATCTCATTGGACTCATGGTTCAGCACGACCATGGTCTTCTCATCCGGGAATACAGCAATATCTTTTGGATACTTTCCGCTGATCGGAAGGATACAGATCTTGGAAAGCATACCTGTCTCTGGATCAATTTTAAACACGCCGGCTGTCTCAGAACCTGCTGTGGTGCAGTAGAGATATTTGCCGCTCGGTGCGATACGCAGTCCGGAAGAAGCACATCCATAGTGGTCTTTGCTGTCGGAGATGTCCACTTTCTGAATCTGTTCGAATTTGCCGCCCTCTCCGCTCGCATCGTATGCATAGACCAGCACTTCGTTGGTCAGCTCGCAGTTCACATAAGCGAAACGTCCGTCTCTGCTGAAACGGATCAGACGCGGTCCGGACTCCAGTTCGCAGCGGATGATATCATAGAGTTTCAGTTTACCGTTCGTCTGATTTACCGTATAGACTTTGATCTGGTCAATACCATTGTCTACCACGCACAGATATTTATCGTCCGGTGTGATCATCGCACAGGTGACACGCGGGCGGAAATTTCGCTCTGCAACGCTGCCGAGTCCCTGATGGAAAATACCGTCGAGCACTTCTCCAAGACTTCCATCTTCTTTGATACGCACCACTGTGATCTTGCCGTCATGGTAGCCGCAAACAAAAAGGAATTTTCCTTCTTTGTCTGTTGAAAGGAAACATCCTCTCATACCGTCAATACCGACTTTGTTGATTGGTTCCAGTCCGCCGTCCTCTTTGATCTTCAGGACTTCAACACCTTCATCTGCAATCGAATACAGATATTTTCCATTGTTGGATTTTGCCACATGAGATGCGTTATTTACCGGAACGACTTCGCGTTCTGTCATGTAACCATTTTCTACGTCCAGGTCGTATACATGGATACCAATACTGCTTCCGTGTGTATAAGTTCCGACATATGCAACATACTTATCCTTACTCATCTGTAATCCTCCTTTAACTTGTCAGTCTTGTTTTTATTTTACCATATTTTTTTTGATTTGTTAAGACAAATTAAAACATTTTGCACAAAAAAGATATTGCAATTTTTTATCGATACGTGTATGATATTTTTGGAAGCAAAGAGGTCACTGCGTAAGCACTCTGCGCTATATCCGGCAAGATGCCCGATGTTCGCAGAAAGCACTGCAGACGGCCTTTTTTTGTTGTAAGATTAGGAGGTGCTTCACTAAAAAACAAACTCAGACTGGAGGTATAAAGCATGAGCAACAAGCTGATTGATTTTATCAACATTTCAAAATCCTACGGTACACAGACCGTTCTGGATGATCTGAACCTTTATATCCGTGAAAATGAATTTCTGACCCTGCTTGGTCCAAGCGGCTGCGGCAAAACAACGACGCTTCGTATTCTGGGCGGATTTGAAACTCCCGACTGCGGTCAGGTAATCTTTGACGGTGAAGATATTACGAATCTTCCGCCTAATAAAAGGCAGCTGAATACCGTTTTTCAGAAATATGCACTGTTTACCCACATGACTATTGCCGAAAATATTGCGTTTGGCCTGAAGATCAAGAAAAAAAGCAAACAGTATATTTATGATAAGATCAAGTATGCCTTAAAGCTTGTCAATCTGGACGGATATGAAAACCGTATGCCGGATTCTTTAAGCGGCGGCCAGCAACAGCGTATTGCGATTGCCCGTGCGATTGTAAATGAACCGAAAGTACTTCTTCTGGATGAACCGCTCGGTGCCCTGGATCTGAAACTGCGTCAGGATATGCAGTATGAACTGATCCGCCTCAAAAACGAACTTGGCATTACTTTTATTTATGTAACACACGATCAGGAAGAGGCACTTACCATGTCTGACACGATTGTGGTTATGAATCAGGGCTATATTCAGCAGATTGGCACGCCGGAGCGTATTTACAATGAACCGGAAAATGCTTTTGTCGCTGACTTTATCGGTGAGAGCAACATCATTCCGAGCCTGATGTTAAAAGACCGTCTGGTAAAAATACTCGGCGTTCCGTTTGCCTGCGTGGACGAAGGATTCGGACAGAACAAACCGGTCGATGTCGTGATCCGTCCGGAAGATATCTGCCTTCGCAAACCGGGTGAAGGAAGCATTGACGGTGTTGTCACGCATCTGATCTTCAAAGGCGTTCATTATGAAATGGAAGTCCGTGCAAATGAATACGACTGGCTGGTGCACAGCACCAAGATGTTCCCGGTCGGCACACAGGTTTCCATCCATGTAGATCCTTTTGATATCCAGATCATGAAAAAACCGGAATCTGAAGATGAGGAGGCCGTCAACATTGAAGAATAAACGTTATCTTGCAGGGCCGTACCTGTTCTGGTCGATTTCTTTTGTCGTGATCCCTCTGCTGGTGGTCTTCTACTATGCCATGACAAATGATGAAGGCAGTATCACTTTTGCAAACCTTGCCCAGATCACCACACAGGAAAATTTAAAGGCACTTGGCATGTCACTGCTCCTCTCTTTCGTGAGTACAGCGATCTGTCTGCTGCTTGCCTATCCGCTTGCCATGATCTTAAGCAGCAAGAATGTCAATCAGTCCAGTTTTATCGTGCTGATTTTCATTCTTCCGATGTGGATGAATTTCCTGCTCCGCACCATGGCATGGCAGACGCTTCTGGAAAAAAACGGTGTGATCAACAGCATCCTTTCTTTTGTGCATCTCCCGGCACTGGAGATCATCAACACTCCGGGGGCGATCATTCTTGGCATGGTTTACAATTTTCTGCCTTTTATGGTGCTGCCGATCTACAATGTACTGATCAAGATCGACCGTGATGTCATCAATGCAGCAAGAGACCTTGGAGCAAGCTCTTCTTATACCTTTTTAAAAATCATACTGCCACTGAGCATCCCCGGCATCATCAGCGGCATTACGATGGTATTTGTACCGGCTCTGACAACTTTCGTTATTTCCGATCTTCTCGGCGGAGGCAAGATCCTGCTGATCGGCAATGTCATCGAACAGTCTTTCAAGCAAAACAGCAACTGGCACGTCGGAAGCGGACTTTCCATGGTCCTGATGGTATTTATCATTGCCAGCATGGCACTGGTAGCAAAATATGACAAAGAAGGGGAGGGCTCTTCGTTTTGATAAAGAAATATCTCGAAAAAATATATCTTTTCCTGATCTTCATCCTGCTCTACGCACCGATCCTCACTCTGATCGTGCTGTCTTTCAATAATTCAAAGACCAGGGCAAAATGGGGTGGATTTACTCTGAAATGGTACAGCAGCCTTTTTCAGAATGAACAGATCATGAATGCACTTTACACCACTTTGATCATCTCCCTGCTCGCAGCCGTGATCGCAACCGTGATCGGAACAGCCGCAGCGATCGCAATCCATGGCATGAAACAGAAATGGCGTACTTTATATTCCGGGCTGACCAACATCCCGATGATGAATGCAGAGATCGTGATGGGTGTTTCTCTGATGCTTTTATTTATTGCCTTTCACGTTACGCTTGGATTCGGAACAATCCTGATCGCCCATATCACGTTCAATATACCTTATGTCATACTGAGTGTGGCACCGAAACTGCGACAGACGAGCCGACGTACTTATGAGGCGGCACTGGATCTTGGGGCTTCTCCTCTTTATGCCTTTTTTAAAGTGACGTTTCCTGACATTCTGCCGGGTGTGCTCTCCGGTTTTATGCTGGCGTTTACCATGTCACTGGATGATTTTGTAATCACACATTTTACAAAAGGTCCCGGTGTGGATACCCTTTCTACCAAAATCTATTCAGAAGTGCGTAAGGGCATCAAACCGGAAATGTACGCACTTTCTACCCTGCTGTTTGTTACGGTTCTGGTACTTCTGATCCTGGTCAACGTATCACCGAAAAAGGACGCAGAGACAGCGGCAGCCAGAAAACACGTCCGCCGCCGTTCCAGAGCCGGCAGGATCCTGATCAAACGTGTGATCCCTGTCGCGATCTGCCTGGTATTTGTCGGAGGCGGTATTTACTATGCTTCCAAGGGTCAGATGCTGACAAAAGAAAAACTGATCGTCTACAACTGGGGCGAATACATGGATCCGGATATCATCACCCTGTTTGAAGAAGAAACCGGCATTGATGTTGTATATGAAGAATTTGAGACAAACGAGATCATGTATCCGAAGATCAGTTCCGGTGCCATTGCCTATGATCTGGTATGTCCTTCAGACTATATGATCCAGAGAATGAGGGAGAATGACCTGCTCGCCGAAATCAATTTTGACAATATTCCGAATATCAAAAACATCGGCAAAGACTATCTGGAACGTTCAAAAGAGTTTGATCCGGAAAACAAATACTCGGTTCCGTATTGCTGGGGTACCGTTGGTATCCTCTATAATAAGACCATGGTAGATGAGCCGATCGACAGCTGGAGTGTTCTGTGGGATGAGAAATACAAAGACAACATCCTGATGCAGGATTCCGTCCGTGACGCATTTGGCGTGGCACTCAAATACCTCGGCTACTCCTTAAATTCCACGGATCTGGATGAACTGAACGAAGCTAAAGACCTGCTGACCCGCCAGAAACCGCTGGTACAGGCATATGTCATCGATCAGGTCCGTGACAAAATGATCGGAAATGAAGCAGCGATCGGTGTCATTTATTCCGGTGAAGCCATCTACACCCAGCAGGAAAACCCGAATCTGGAGTACGTGATCCCGAAAGAGGGAAGCAATCTCTGGATCGATTCCTGGGTGATCCCGAAAAATGCCGAGCACAAGGAAAATGCTGAGAAATTTATCAACTTCCTCTGCCGCCCGGATATCGCCCTGATGAATTTTGAATACATTACCTACTCAACGCCAAACACCGCGGCACGCGAACTGATCGAGGATGAAAGCATCCGCAACAGCAAGATCGCTTTCCCGGATCTTTCCACTGTACCAAATCTGGAAACGTTTCAGTATCTTGGCACAAAGAACGATGAGGTGTATAATGAACTTTGGAATAAAGTAAAATCGAAATAACCCGGAGGTATATACTATGAGTTTTAAAGAGATCAAACCAGAAGAACTTCAGAAAAATCCATTTCAGATGATTGGAAAAGAATGGCTGCTCGTAACAGCCGAAAAAGACGGAAAAGCAAACACCATGACTGCTTCCTGGGGCGGTGTCGGTGTGATGTGGGGCAGAAACGTGGCCTTTATCGTGATCCGTCCGCAACGTTATACAAAAGAATTTATCGACGCTTCTGATAAGCTTTCTCTCTCTGTTCTTGATGAAGAGTACCGCAAGACACTCAGCTATCTTGGCTCCGTATCCGGAAGAGACGAGGACAAGATTGCCAAAAGCGGTCTTACCGTAGCTCACACGGACGATGTTCCGTATTTTGCCGAAGCAAATACCGTGATCACAGGCAAAAAACTCTATGCACAGGAATACAGACCAGAATGCTTTATCGATTCATCTCTTGACGAAAAATGGTATCCTCAGAAAGATTATCATACCATGTACATTCTGGAGATTGAAAAAATACTGGTCCGTGAATAAAACATTTGTACAATCTTGCATAATTGCTCATAGAAAAAGTGACAGATTTCGATTGTGAATCTGTTACTTTTTCTATAATGTGTGACACCATGATGCCAGTTCAAAAGACCGTTTAACCAGGTATCTTTTTATGCAAAGAATTTTGTATAATATCCCATCACAAAGATAAACAGGACGATCAGCGGCAAAATGTATTTCACATAAAACGCGATCTGTCTTGGGAATTTCATACCTTTTCCGGTATTCGTCTCTTTGAGGAAATTCTCATATCCCCATCCAAGCTTCGTCGTACAGAACAGCAGGTAGACAAGACTTCCAAGTGGCAGCAGATTGTTGCTGACAATAAAGTCCTCCAGATCCAGGATCGTGCTTCCAGCTCCAAGTGGTGTGATACCGCTCCATACATTATAGCCAAGCACGCATGGCATAGAAAGAACCAGTACACCGACCAGATTGATCAAAACCGCCTTTTTGCGATCCCATCCTTTCAGATCCATAGTAAAAGAAATGATATTTTCAAAAACGGCGATAACCGTAGATAAGGATGCAAATGTCATAAACAGAAAGAATAACGTACCCCACAATCTTCCTCCTGCCATGGCGTTAAATACATTCGGCAGTGTGATAAAGATCAGGCTCGGGCCGCTGTCCGGCTGCACATTGTAGGCAAAACAGGACGGAAAAATGATCAGTCCTGACATCAGTGCCACAAAGGTATCCAGCACACAGATGCTGACTGCCTCGCCTGTCAGGGCACGCTCTTTTCCAATGTAGCTTCCAAAGATAGCCAGTGCCCCGATTCCGATACTGAGCGTAAAGAATGCCTGTCCCATCGCAGCATAGACCACTTCACCGATCCCGGCTTCTTTTACTTTTCCGAAATCTGGATACAGATAGAACTTCAGTCCTTCCTGTCCGCCCGGAAGCAGGACCGAACGAACTGCCAGAACGACCATCAGGGAGAGCAGACATACCATCATCACTTTTGTGATACGCTCCACACCTTTCTGAAGACCTTTTGCACAAATGCCGAAGCAAAGCAAAACAGCGATCGCCATAAATACCGTCATCAGGACCGGCTGTCCGAGCATATGACTGAAGGCCTCCCCTACCTGATCGGAATTTAAGCCATCAAACTGTCCCGTTGCCATCTTCACAAAATACAGGATCATCCATCCGGCGATCGTTGTGTAGAACATCATCAGCAAATAATTTCCGGCGATCGCACCATATTTATACAAGTGCCATTTTGTTCCTTTCGGCTCCAGAACATCAAACGAACAGGCTGCACTTTTCTGACTCGCACGTCCGACCGCAAACTCAGCTACCATGACCGGCAGACCGAGGATCAGAAGAAATGCCAGGTAGATCAGTACAAACGCCGCTCCTCCGTACTTTCCAACAATGTACGGAAACCTCCATACATTTCCAAGACCGATGGCACACCCTGCCGATATCAAGATAAAACCAAGTCTTGAACCAAACTTCTCTCGTTCCATTTCTTACTTTTTCCTTTCTTTTTCATCTTTTCTTTGACAAGCAAAAATTTGTGCCCTATACTCTTCTTTAGTTTTACAAAAAGTAACTCTGAAAGGATTTTCTATGACACGTACATTTGTTTACTCCATATCTGCCGAAGAATCCGGCACAAAAATAACGGATTACCTGAGAAATCACGGCTATTCCCGCCACATTCTGACCTGTCTGAAGCATACCGACGACACGGTTCTTGTAAACGGTTTAGGCGTTTATATGAACTATGTCCTTCAGCCGGATGACCGGCTGACCATTGTGATACCGGAAGAAACACCGTCGGAACATATCGTTCCTGTAAACCTTCCTTTTCCGGTTGTCTATGAAGATGAAGATCTGATGATCATCAATAAACCATCGGATATGCCGATCCATCCATCGATCCATAATTATGAGAATACACTCGCCAACGCTGCTGCCTGGTATTTTGGGCAAAAAGGAGAAAACTTTGTTTATCGCTGCATCAACCGACTGGACCGTGATACCACCGGACTTCTGATCCTGGCCAAAAACCGTTTAAGCGGTGCCCTGCTCTCCAGAATGAGTGCAGAACGTAAGATCCACCGGCAGTATCTTGCCATCGCTACAGGAGAGATTCCAAAATGTGGTACGATCGATGCACCGATCGCGAGAGCCTGTGATTCTGCCATCCTGCGGCAGGTTGATTTTGTCCATGGTGAACGGGCAATAACGCATTATCGCCTGCTTAAATTTGACGGTTTTTATTCTCTTGTGCTTTTACAGCTGGAAACGGGACGTACGCATCAGATCCGGGTTCATATGAACCACATCGGCCACCCGCTTCCCGGAGACTATCTTTACAATCCGGATTACCGGCTTATAAAAAGACAGGCTCTCCACTCTTGTCGGCTGACTTTCTGCCACCCGATCAGTGGAAAGCCCATGGATTTTACTGCCCCGATTCCGGATGATTTTAAAACATTTGCGTGCGGATGCGTGGAACTTCATCAATATGCAGATAACGGCTGATGCTCTTTACGATCAGATCGTGATCAGAAAAATGATCCTGCCCTTCGACCAGAATGGCTCCGATCACACCTACTTCTTCGATGCGGATCGGAAATCCTCCTCCGCAGGCTGCGTAATCTTTCTCATCAAGATACCAGTCTGCAAGCGTCTCTTCGCTTTTACGCAGAAGCACACTCGTATAAAGGGAACTTCTCTCTAAGGTACGCACGGTATTCATTTTTCGCTGAAGCCACCGTTCGCTCTGAAGGTTCACACTGTCAGATGCATACTGAAATACCGTCAGCCCGTTATTCAAACGGATACTGACTGCCACCGGAAGTTTTCTTTTGATTGCTTCCGCCACGATACAGTTGCCCACCTCCCATGCATCTGCATTTGTAAAGTGAGAAAACTGCAAGATCTCTTCCTGCATATCAAGCAGCCCCAATAATTCATCAATCGTCATATGCTATCACTCCTTTTGTATCACTATGACTGTCTTTTATTCTACCACTCTTTTTGTCCGGACTCAACAAATTTCTGCTTTTCACATGCCTTTCAAAATGCTATACTGAAGACAGGATGTCTGGATCAAAACAGGAAGCCGCAATATGTGCCTTCTCGTCTGATACCCACATCAAAAATATTGAAAAAACAGAAAGAGAGGTTTTTCCATTGAAAAAAATAGCAAGTTTCACCATAGACCATATCAAACTGCAGCCGGGCATTTATGTATCCCGCAAGGACCACATCGGTGCAGATACGATCACAACGTTTGATCTTCGCATGACTTCCCCAAATGAGGAGCCTGTCATGAATACCGCTGAACTCCACACGATCGAGCATCTCGGTGCTACTTTCCTTCGCAATCATCCGACTTTTGCTGATAAAACTGTATACTTTGGCCCGATGGGATGTCGCACCGGTTTTTATCTGCTTCTCGCAGGAGATTATGAATCCAAAGACATCGTCCCTCTGGTCACAGAAATGTTTACCTTTATCCGCGATTTCCACGATGAAGTACCTGGGGCATCACCAAAAGACTGCGGCAATTATCTGGATATGAATCTTTCCATGGCAAACTACCTGGCAAAAAAATATTTAGATGAAGTTCTGACCGATATCAAAGCAGACCGCCTGATCTATCCGGAATGATCACTTTCCTTTCAGGTAAACCTGCCGGATATAACGGTAAAGATAATCTTCGCCTTTTTTATCGAGGATTGTCAACAGTTTTACCAGATCTTTTTCTGTCTGGGGATGCATCATATAATGGTGCTTCCCCTTTTCATAATACTGCAGCGGAAAATGATCGTTATAGTTTTTTCCGTTGTAGATCTTGGATGCCGCCATACGATCCATCATCATCTCTGCGATATATTTTCTCGGCATCGGCATACCGGTCATCGGGTTGCCGTCTTTTTCCACACTGTAATCGATCCAGTATTCAAAATGATGGCGGTTGCGTCCTTTGTGATGCAACCATGCTTTGGATACGCCGGTCTCTTCTCTCTCTGCATTGTTCGGACTGCGGTTGCCCTGATAATATTTGCATCCGACCAGAAACTCCGTCGGCGAATATTTTGACAGGTCGTGTGTCAGTCCCTGTTTGTAAAGTCCGATTTTAAAACACTCTTTCATCACCAGGATCTTATGCCTTGTGATGGTTGTGAAGTGTCCGATTACTTTCTTTAACATCTTTATGCTTCCTTCCAATCAACACGATTACCGTCCTTGACGATACCTGTACCTGTCTGCTGTCCGGCAACAGACGCCATTTGTCCTCTTCCAAAATGCCCTCACTCGTATCCAGAGCCACATTCCAGCGATAGCCGCCCGGCAAAGCTGGAAGTGCAAAAGTATGCTCCATCCAGTGCATATTATAGGCAATATAGATCAGTTCATCCTCATCGGCATATTTGCCGCAGTACATAACACCGATCTTACGGTTCTGCCCGTCCAGTTCCCCATACCACGCACTGCTGCTGTGATAGGAAATCCCCGGAAAACCGCAGGATAAGCTGTCCGTCATGCTCAGTTCCTGTCCCATATGCAGGATTTTATGCTTTTTGCGAAATGCGATCAGATCTTTTACAAACCGGAACATTTCACTGTTTCCGGATTTATATCCTTTCCAGTCAAGCCAGGAAATCTCATTGTCCAGACAATATGGATTGTTGTTGCCAAGCTGCGAGTTGCAGAACTCATCCCCGGCAAGGATCATCGGCGTTCCTGCCGACAAAAGCAGCATACACCATGCATTTTTCATCTGACGGTTTCGAAGCTCCAGAATTTTCTTTTTGCGGCTTTTTCCTTCTTCTCCGCAGTTCCAGCTGTAATTCTGCACTCTTCCGTCACGGTTCTGCTCGCCGTTATCTTCATTGTGACGTTCTTCATAAGATACCAGGTCACATAATGTGAACCCGTCATGGCTTGCTATGTAATTGATCAGCCCGCTGCCCTTTGGATTCCGCCTCATCCGCTCTGCAAATGCTTTCAGGCTCTCTTCGTCTCCTTTTAAGAAACGCCGGACATCGATCATAAACCCATCGTTGCACTCTGCCACCATCCGTTTTTTTGGCAGATTCTTCTTGCCATAGATCTCCTCCACCGGGAAATAAATATTTAAAAGCTTGGTATCTGCAAACAGCGGATCCGTCGCCATCAGGTTACAGATGCCCTGCACGCCGCGGACATGAAATCCATCCACATGATATTCCTGCACCCAGTATTGCAGACATTCCGTAATATAACGCAGGCTGCATCCTTCCGGAAAATAAAATTCCATCAGAACTTCGATACCAAGACGGTGCATGGTCTTTACCATATCTTTAAATTCACGCACCGGATCTTTTGTCGCTGCATAGGCACGTTTCGGGGCAAAATGAAAGGCCTTTGTATAGCCCCAGTAGTTCAGACGCTTCGGAAGCTCTTCTTCTTTACGGTACCGGGCATGTGTTTTCACAGACTCCATTTCAGCGAATTCATAGGCCGGCATCAGCTTGATCTGATTGATGCCAAGCTCTTTGAAATATTCTGCCTTCTCGGTGATTCCAAGGAAGGTTCCCTTATGACGCACACCGGAATAACGCTGTTTTGTAAACCCACGTACATGAAAGCTGTACATCACGGCATCTTCGTATGCGATCTGCGGTTTCCGGTCATCCTCCCAGTCGTAATTTCCGGCGATCATCGCACAGCGGACTTCGTGTCCCTCCGGATGCTCCTCACCAAATTTCCCGGTTCCGATCAGTACTTTTGCATAAGGATCCAAAGTTACTTTTCCATCTATGCAAAAATTGTATTCATATCGTGCAGATGCTATTTTTTCTGCTTTGACACAGACGATATCTCCAATCGTGTTTGTTGCAGGAAACGGTATTTCCTGTATTACTTCTTTACTGCCTTTTTTATAAAGAAGCAGGCTGGCTTCTTCGTTGTTTTTGCGTTCCATCGAAAAGACGATTCCGTCTTTGACCGGAACGGCTCCCATTGCCTGGAATGTTTCCACTTTCATCAACCTTTCTGTGACTCTATTTTTTCCGCCAGATCATTTAAATAAACCCATCGATTCATCTTTTCTTCCAGTGCATGCTCCGCCTTTTCTTTTTCTTTCATCAGTTCGTTTAATTTTCCCGGATTTGTTGCATTTGCCAGAATCTCAGCTTCCAGAGCGGCGATCCCATCTTCTAACTGTGCGATGTCGTCATCGATCGTTTCAAATTCTTTCTGTTCTTTATAGGAAAATTTCAGTTTTGTCTTACGGTTCTGCTTCCAGTCTCTGGAAGATTTTGAACTCCCTTCCTCAGACTTTCCCTTTCCGGATTTCCCGAAAAGTGCATTCCCGCTTTCCGATGTTTCTTGTGATGTTCTTTTCTGTTTTGTTTCCAGATAGTCGGTATAACCACCTTCGTACTGCTGCAAATGACCGTTTCCGTCAAATTCAAAAATGCGGTCCACCACATTGTCCAGAAAATAGCGGTCATGGGATACGGTGATCACAATCCCCGGAAAACTGTTCAGGAAATCCTCCAGAATCGTCAGCGTCTGAATATCAATATCATTGGAGAGCTCATCAAACAGATATACATTTGCCCCGGTAAAAATAACTTTCAGCAGGTACAGTCTTTTTTTCTCCCCGCCGGAAAGCTTGGATACCGGTGCATACTGCATTTCCGGTGTAAACAGAAATCGCTCCAGCATCTGAGATGCCGAGATCTTCCCGTCTTTTGTCGGCAGATACTCTGCCACATCTTTGATGTAATCGATCACCCGCTGCTCGGTATTCATATCCGGCACTTCCTGTGCAAAATATCCAAGCTGAATCGTCTCACCGATCTCCACGCTCCCACTGTCCGGCTCGATCAGCCCGGCAATGATCTTGATCAGCGTTGATTTGCCGCATCCGTTCGGTCCGATGATGCCAAGCCGCTGATTTTTCAGAACAATGTAATCAAAATCATCGATCAGTACTTTCTCTCCGTAGCGTTTGCTGATATGATGCAGTTCTACTGTCTTTCTGCCCATTCTTGCAGCTGTTGCTTCAATCTCAAGTGTGGCGTCACTGACCGGTGCTTTTCCCGCTTTTAAAGCCTCAAGACGCTCCAGTCTCGCACGCTGTTTGGTACTTCTCGCACGACAGCCGCGTTTTGCCCATTCAAGTTCCATACGAAGGACGCTCTGTCTTTTTCGCTCCGTTGCCAGTGCCATCTCTTCTCTTTGCACTTTCAGCTCCAGAAATTTTGAATAATTTGCTTCATAACTGTAAATTTTCCCATGATCCAGCTCCAGGATCCGATTACTCACACGATCCAGGAAATAGCGATCATGCGTTACCATGATCACGGTTCCTTTATAACGATTCAAATAGTCTTCCAGCCATGTGAGCATCTCATTATCCAAATGGTTGGTCGGCTCGTCCAGCAGCAGTACATCAAAATCCTGCACCAGTGTCCGTACAAGTGCCGCCTTTCTCCTCTGACCACCGGAAAGCTCTGCCAGCGGCTGCTCATGATCCACAATGCCCAGCTGATTGAGCATGCTCTTTGCTTCACTTTGCAGTGTCCAGTCCATGTCCCACATACCATCTGTCACATAGGAAAGTACGGTTTTTTCTTCCGGAAATGCCGGATTCTGCTGCAGGTATGCGATCCGGATCCCGTTCTGTGTGATTACCTGCCCTTCATCTGGCTGTTCCAGTCCAGCAAGCACACGCAAAAGTGTTGTTTTTCCGGTTCCGTTGATACCGATCACACCGATCTTCTCTCCTTCGGAAATGCCACAGGAAACGTCATCAAAAATCACTTTTCCGCCAAAAATCTTGCTGATATGTTCTATATTGATAATATTCATAAAATGCCGGCTCCTTGTCTCTGTCTTCTATACAATTATACTAAAGCAAAAGATGCATTGCAATAAGAAACTGTAAATTGTCTCTTTTCACAATGCACCTTGCATTATATTCACACTCTTTTTCCGTTTCAAAGATCAATATCCAGCTCTACCGGGCAATGATCAGAACCCATGATTTCCGTGTGGATCTTGGCATCCACCAGTTTTTCCTTCAGACTTTCCGAGACACAGAAATAATCAATACGCCATCCGGCATTTTTCTTCCTTGCCTGGAAACGATAAGACCACCAGGAATAGATTCCTTCCTGATCCGGATAAAAATAGCGATAGGTGTCGATAAATCCCTGTCCCAGCAATGTAGAAAATTTTCCGCGTTCCTCATCCGTAAAACCGGCATTTTTTCGGTTGGTTTTTGGATTCTTCAAATCAATTTCTTTGTGTGCCACATTCAGATCTCCGCAAAATACAATCGGCTTTTTCTCTTCCAGCCCTTTCAGATAGGAAAGAAATGCATCTTCCCATCGCATACGATAATCCAGTCTTGCAAGTTCACTCTGCGAATTTGGCGTGTAGACCGTCACCAGGTAAAATTCTGCAAATTCCAGGGTGATCACGCGGCCTTCCTGGTCATGTTCTTCGATACCGATGCCGTATGCCACGGACATTGGCTCTCTTCTGGTAAAGATGGCCGTTCCGGAATAGCCTTTTTTTATCGCATAATTCCAGTACTGATGATAACCTTCCAGTTCAAGGCTGATCTGCCCTTCCTGGAGTTTGCTTTCCTGAATACAGAACATATCCGCATCCAGCTCCTTAAAAATATCTAAAAATCCTTTCTGTACACAGGCACGCAGCCCGTTTACGTTCCACGATATCAGTTTCATCCATCATGCTCCTTCCTCTGCTTTCTTTTTATCATATCATCTTTTCTTTTACAAATCTACTTGCATTTCTTGTACTTGTCTGTTAAAGTGGAGGAAGTGTTACAGCGAATCCAAGAATGCCTGGGCATTCTTGCTGCAACGAACAGTAGCATAACTATAAAGAAATGAGGTAAATACGAATGAGCGATTTTGAAAACGGATGTGCTGGTTCCTGCGATGCATGCGGTTCCAAAAGTGACTGTGAAAAAGCAACCGTTACTCTGACACTGGACGATGGTTCCATGATGGAGTGTGCGATCCTGACGATCTTTGAAGCAGATGAAAAAGAATACATTGCACTGCTTCCGCTGGATGAAAAGGGCAATGCTTCCGAAGAAGGTGACGTGTATCTGTACCGTTTCCAGGAAGTAAACGGAAATCCGACACTGGATAACATCGAAAGTGACGAAGAATATGAAATGGTTGCGGATGCATTCGATGAATGGCTGGATAATGCAGAATTTGAAAATATGGAAAACTAATCTTTTTCATGGAGCAATTTTTCTGTGTATGTTAAAATCCCCTGCAGGTTTTTGTCTGCAGGGGATTTTTTAACTCCTTTAAAAATCATTTCTGCTGTTTTCCGTCACAGTTTGACAGATGGCTTATTTTCTGTTGTTTTTGCGTCGTATGCCGGATACAAACAATGCGATGAGTGCTGCAAGAGACGCTGCAAGCACGATTGAAAGTAAAACAATCGGGGAATTGTCACCGGTTACGGCTGCCACCCGGACATTCGAGTTTGAACCAGAAGCACCTTTGTTCGTGCTGTTGGTGATTGTATTGCCGGTCACATTCAGCTGTACTGTCTGTACATCGGCATCCCCTTTGGCAATCCACTTGCCGTCTTTATAGAGCTGACGCTCATATGTCACATTCAGTGTATAGGTTCCGGCTGTTGTAAACTGGAGTGTTCTGGCATAGGCGTTTGTTTCGTTCAGATCTCCTTTTCCTGTTCCGCAGGTCCAGGATACCGGAAGATAACGCACATCTCCTTCGATCGGTGCTTTGTTATCCATCCGGTCACCAACTGCCTTGAAGGTAATGTTGGCACCGGTCGCATAATTGCCGCCATTTGTCAGTCCTTCAATCTTATTGTTGTCTGCTTCTCCGATCCAGTTGATCTTTGGCAGTGTCTTGGTCTCTTTCTTCTTGCATATGCCACACTTACGTTCTTTTTTACCCTTCTTCTCATGCGTTGCTTCGGCTGTGACTTTCCATTTGCTCCAGGTATGAGCAGCCAGTTTGCCTCGTGTGATCTTGCAGCGTTTGCAGGTGCTCTTTACTTTGCAGGTTGCTTTTGTCCAGTCATGCCCAAGAGCTGCTGATCCTTTGATTCCGCAGCGTTTGCAGACGGCCGCTTCTGTACAGGTTGCTTCCTTCCAGTCATGCCCAAGAGCCGCTGCTCCTGTTACCCCACAGAGCTTGCAGATGGCTGCCTCCGTACAGGTCGCTTCTTTCCAGTCATGTTTGCAGATGGTCGCCGTAACTTTATATTCTCTTGTCACGGTTTTTCCGTCTTCTGCGGTTCTGGTAAGTTTATAGATGACCGGTATTTTATCTGATGCAGAGAAATCTACTTCTTTTTCACTTGCCGGATCTACGGTCACACCTGCCGGAACCGTGATCTTCGGTGCCAGTTTTTTCAGATCTGTATCGCTCTTCTGCATAAGAACGGTGATTGTCTGTTTTTCCTCATCGATCGTCACTTTGGCATCTTTCACTTCAAAAGCAGTGATCTTCAGATTCGTATTTTCTGTTTCAGATTCTTTTGTTTCCGATTCTTTCGTCTCAGACTGTTTCGTTTCGGATTCCTTCGTCTCTGACTGTTTTGTTTCTGATTCTTTTTCAGACTCCGTTGACTTCGCATCTTTTGCTTTTGCATCTGCCTTTGTTTCCGGCTGCTTCTCACTGATCTTCGTCTCAGGCTTCTTTTCCGTTGCCTTTGTTTCCGGTTTCCTGACTTCTATTTCTTTTTCGGTTACCTTTGTTTCCGGTTTCTTCACTTCTGGCGTTTTTTCGGTTGTTTTCGTCTCAGGCTTCTTTGCTTCGGCTGCCTTTGTCTCTGGCTGTTTTGTCTCTGGCTGTTTTTCGGTTGTCTTTGTCTGAGCTTCTGTGATCTCAATCGTCAGTTTCGGAAGCACCACATCTTTTGCCAGCTTATAATCATCCGTAATCTGTGCGGTAAAGGTATACTTGCCTGCTGTGGAATCCTCTTTATAGTCTGTTTTCCATGTAACATCTTTGATCTTGATATCCTCTGCTTTTTTGCTGTCTTTCTCTTTATAGCCTCTGGCAGAAAGCTTATCCGGAAGTTTCATATCTTTGACCTTTGTTCCCCTGGCAAAAGAACCTTTTTCCAGTTTCGGATACGTAATGCTGATTACACGGATCTGCTCTTTTTTCTCTGCTTTTTCTGTTCCGGCTTTGGCAGAGACTTCCGTTGTCTGTCCGTCCACCGGTGCTGCTATCGCACTGCCCGGCATCGCAGTTGCCATAACTGTGACTGCCAGTAGCACTGCCAGTATGTTTTTCCTTCTCTTCATAATATCCACCTCCTGATTCTTGATCACGGTTTTTATTCTACGATATCCCTGATATTTCGCTGTGATTTTTCTCACATCTGCGGTAACTTCACAAACCCCCTGTAATCATTTATTGTCAGGTCTCACATGCGTTCGCCCTGAATATTCCCACCATAGCGAATCCCGATCAGTGTCAGCCCTTCCGGTCTCGCTGTCTCCCCTGCGAGCGTCCGGGATTTTGCTTCAAGGATTTTTTTGATCTGCTGCGGCTCGATGAATCCGCCTCCCACGCGGATTAATGTGCCGGCAATGATGCGGACCATGTTGTAAAGAAATCCATTGCCTGTGACACGTATTATGATCATATCACCTTCTTTTATCACATTCAGAGAATAGATTGTGCGAACTGTATTTGTTACTTCCGGTTTCTCGGTACAGAAGCTTTTAAAATCATGTTCTCCTACCAGATACAACGATGCTTCCTGCATCTTCACTACATCTAATGGATAATAATAAAAAAAAGAATTTAATCTTCTGGTCGGATCCGGAAATCGGCGGTTCAGAATACGATATTCATAGGTTTTGGTGGTTTTCTGAAAACGCGGATGAAAATCAGACGGCACTTCGCAGGAGTCCTGGATACGGATGTCTTCCGGCAGCCTTGTATTTAATGCATAAGAAATCTTGTCGGCAGGCATACGTGCACTGGTATCAAAAACAGCCACGTTTCCCAGAGCATGCACACCTGCATCGGTGCGGCTCGCCCCGATCACTTTGATTTCTTCTTTTAACAGTTCTGATAAATGATGATTTAAGACTTCTTCTATGGTAACTGCATTTGGCTGTGTCTGCCAGCCATGATAATTTGTTCCGTCGTATGCTACAATGAGTTTCACTCGTTTCATATTTTTTCTCCATTCTGCCATCTGATATGGCTTTTATTTTAGATGTATATCAGCCGAGCTGCCCAGAATCGCATGCCGCATCTTATATGCGTTCGACTTGAATTCTGTTTTTTTCTTTATTAAAAGCCCTGTTTCACGAAATAATTTTCATGAATCAGGGCTTCTTGTCAAGCGGATATTCGCGATTGAAGCAGAGGACTTCCTTGATTTGGTTAAAATGATGTTGGGGTCAAAAGATGCCATACGAATTGTTCCGTACTTCGTACTCCCAC
>OLPQ01001303.1_pt1 | contig 18253 bp, 3 predicted proteins | sample 1672451 | NCBI WGS metagenome assembly OLPQ01 (sample SAMEA3136687, study PRJEB25190) | human gut metagenome | biome: human gut; feature: human-associated habitat; material: faeces | place: Austria | collected 2013
ATTTGCACGCTCAGCGTACCACGGGGCCTGGGAAGCAGAAGAGTAGCCGGTAAGACCACCCTTGCCGGAGATAGTCAGGGTGCCATCCGCCAGATCATAGGTCCATTTGTCAACAGGGTTAAGGGTATCGTCAGGTCCAAGACTTTCATAATGCCAAGTGGCGTTCAAAAGCACATCGTTGCCGCTCTGTACTTCAATCTGGGAACGGTCAGATTCAGTGCCGCTGTAATAAACATTTACAGGATCGGTTATGTTGTAATTAAAAGCTTCTTCTTCAATCAATACTACGCTCTTAGGAAGAATAATGCTTCGCAGTTTTTCGCAGCTGGAGAAGGCATATTTCTTTATCTGCTTAGTAGCGGATGGAAGCTGTATTTCTTCTAAGCTACTGCAGCCAACAAAGGTACTAATTTCAATGTACTCCAGATTCTTAGGGAGTGTAACGTTTTTCAAAGAAGTACAGTTGCCAAAGGCATGTTCTCCTATCTGATGAACGGTGTCAGAAATATCAATTTTTTCAAGATTGCTACAACTCTCAAATGCTGCTTCGCCGATGGTTTCCAGATTTTGCGGCAGCGAAATACTTTTCAGGTTTTTGCAGCTCATGAACGTACCATATCCGATTTGTGAGATTGTCTCCGGGATATTGAGTTCTTCTAAACTCTTGCAGCTTAAAAATGCTCTGTCTCCGAGACTCTTTAAATTTTTCGGAAGTTCAATACTTGTTATGCTGCTACAACCGCTGAATGCGTCATTACCAATGGTTTCTACATTTTGAGGGATTTCAACGCCTTTTAACTTTAGGCAATTCATAAAGGATTCATCACCGATGTAATTGATACCGGTAGGAACTGTAATTCCCTCCAAATTGTTACAATCTGCAAATGTACGCTTTTCGATACGCTGTACATTCAGCGGGAGCATAACATTCGTTAATCCTTTACATCCTTCAAAAGCAGAACTCCCAATGCTGGTAATCGTATCAGGCAAAGTGATGCTTTCAATGCTTTCACAATGTGCAAATGTTCCATCCTTGATTGCGCAAAGATTCTTTGGGAGAGTGATGCCTTTTAAGGCATAGCAGTTGAAAAACGCGTTTTCTCCTATTTGAGTAATTGCATCCGGAAGATTGATTTTTTCCAAATTAGAACACGCATTAAATGCTCCGTCTCCAATCTGGATAATCGTATCCGGGAGTTCAATTTCCTTTAGATGTTGGCAGTAAGCAAATGTACTGTTTTCAATGCGTGCCAAATTTTGTGGGAGAACAACAGTTTCTAGATTATCGCATCCGCGAAATGCCCAACCGCCAATTTGGGTTACACTATCCGACAAAACAATTTGTTTAACACTGGTGCAATTATAGAATGCATAAGCTCCAATTTCATTAAGACTAGTAGGAAATGTGACCGCTTCTAAGTTTTTGCAGCCATAAAATGCGCGGGCCCCAATTTTTGTGACGACATCAGAAAGATGCAGAATTTCCAGCGATACGCACTCTTTAAATGCTGAGTCTCCAATCTGGGTAACAGGAAGATTCTTAACATTCTCTGGAATTGTTACGTAGCTGGAGTCGCCTGTATATTTATAAACACTACAGGCGGTATTATCCGCGTTGACCTCATATTCAATATCATCGATCACAAAGTGTTCATTAGGAGAAGGCGAGTCTGAGGTATCCGGTCCAAGGCTCTCATAATGCCAGGTAGCGTTCAAAAGGTCGTCGTTATCTTCTTGAATTTCAATTTTGGCTCGATCAGATTCGGTACCTTCATAATAAACGTCTACCGTGTCGGCGGAATTGAGCATAAAGGCTTGCTTTTCGATTATAGTCGTGCTTTTAGGAATCGTAATGGACTTTAAATTTATACAATCAGTAAAAGTGCCTTCCTTTAACTGGGTAACATTCTTCGGAATAGAAATGCTTTTTAGGTTACTACAGGAAGAGAATACATGCATTCCTATTTGCGAAACAGTTTCCGGAATATCAATTTCTTCGAGACTTTCGCAACAACTAAAAGTAGAATCGTCAATCGTTGCTAAAGTTTGTGGGAGATGAATTTTTTTCAAGCTGCAGCACTGACCGAATGCATAGTAGCCAATTTCAGTGACGCTGTCAGGAATAACAAGTTCTTCTAAGCTTTTACAAACGGCGAATGCTCGAACACCAATGCTAGTAACGGTATCAGGAAGTGTAATTTTTTCCAAAGATTTACAACCATCGAAGGCATCTTCGCCAATATTCTTAAGATTTTGGGGCAGAACTATATTTTTTAGCTGACTGCAGCCATTAAATACGTTGTCTTCAAGGGAGGTGATTGTGTCAGGAATAGTAATAGATTCAAGACGCTCACAACCAAAAAATGCTCCTCGTTTTAATTCTTTCAAATTTTGCGGGATATTGATTTTTTGTAAGCTCGAGCAATCATCAAAAGCCCATTCTCCAATTGAAGTAGTCGATTCTGGAAGAACAACTTCTTTTAGAGCGCTGCATTTTCTAAAAGCATTATCCCCGATACTTTCGATATTCTGAGAAAGTGTAATAGAACGCAGACTTTTACAGCCATAAAAGACTTCAGATTCAATTTGGCTGATCTCATCAGGAATAGAAATACTCTTTATTGTCTCACAGTTGTAAAAGGCTTGACTTCCTATATTTTTCAATCCTTGTGGTAAAGAAATGCTTTTTAAGTTTTTGCATCCGTAAAATGCACCTTTTTCAATTTGCTCAATTGAATCCGGGAGAGATACTGTTTCCAAATTTTCACATTGATCAAATGTATAGCTTTCAATCGTTTTCAAATTGGGCGGGAGAATAACGCTTTTCAAGCTACGGCATTTAATAAAGGCTCCCCCCATTTGGATAATTGTATCAGGGAGGTCAATGTTCGTTAGGCTTTCACAAGAACTAAAAGCATTATCTCCAATACTTTCTAGCCCATCAGAAAGTTCAACGGTTTTTAGATTGCTGCAATTATTAAAAGCTCCATCATCGATTTTGATAACTGTATTAGGAATACTGATTTCAACCAAGGTTTTGCATGTATCAAATGAATAATCGCGTATCTCTATAACAGAAAGACCATTGGCCGTTTGTGGAATGACGATTTTCTGCGGATTCCCGACGTATCCGACAACGCTACAGCCTGTAGAGTTCTCATTGACTTCATATGTGATGTCGTTTAACACAAAACGATCATAAGGGGAGAATTGCCCCGGCGTTGCTGTGGGCTCGGACGTTATTGAGGGAGACGCTGTAGGAGATACTGTAGGGCTTGGTGCTACCGTGGGTTCCGGGGCGGATGTTGGTGTAGGTTCAGGAGCACTCGTTGGGGAAGCATCAGGCGTATAGCTTTCGTAATGCCAAACACCATTAAGAATATCGCCATTTTCATTTTGAATCTCAATCAGAGAAAAGTCATCTTCGGATCCTTCGTAATATATATTCAGAGGATCCCGCCCGTATGAATAGTAAAAAGCACCTTCGCCTATGAATTCAATGCTTTTGGGAAGGCTGACGGATTTAAGATTTTTACATCCAGAAAATGCATAGGGATCAATTTGCATCGTGCCCCTTGGAATAAAAACACTCTCCAATTTAAGGCATGCAAGAAAAGCTCGATTTCCGATTTTTTCCAAACTCGTTGGCAAAGTAACATTCTTAAGTTCATAGCAATCGCTAAACGCCCAATCTTCAATCTGGCTGACGGAGTCAGGGATGATTGCTTCTTCTAGGCTTGTACAATCCCCAAAGGTTCCGCTTTTGATAATCGGTAAGTTCGAGGGAAGTTTAATATATTTTAATCCGATACAATTATTAAATGCATATTTCCCAATTCGCGTAACAGTATCAGGAATATTGATGCCTTCTATGCTTTCACAGTACTGAAAAGCATTATCATCAATGCTTTCTATATTTTTAGGAAGCGTTATATCTGCTAGTTTTGTACACTTGATAAATGCTTCGCTACATATCTGACTGATACCTTCTGGCAGGGAAACTTCTTGCAAACTATTGCACTCTGCAAAAGTTCGGCTCTCTACACGTGGAATATTGGGTGGAAGGACAATACGTTTTAAGTTACTGCATCCTTCAAAGGCACTACTTCCAATTAAAACAATCGTATTGGGGAGAAGCACTTCTTCCAACCCTTCACAATGAGCAAACGCTTCATTATCAATAACCTGGAGATTTTGAGAAAATGTAACGCTTTTTAGGTTTGTGCAGCCAGAGAATACCTGTTCTCCCAAGTTCGTAATCGTATCTGGGAGCGTAATTTCCTGTAAAGTTGTACAGTTTTGAAATACAGAGCTTTTAATTTCTGTAACAGAAAGGGCTTTTACCTCGCTCGGAATTGCTATATTTGATGAGGTTCCAGTATAACCAGAAACGGCGCAAGATTTATTATCGGCATTAACATAATATTCAATGTCATCAACCACAAAGTTCTCAAAAGGTGTGGTTTCACTTCCTTCATCGGAATTTTCATCTGCACTCGTTTTTTCGATCGATGAAGAATCAAAAGAAACGTCAGATGTGTTTCCCTCTAGTTCTGTTGCGCTGCCCGCTATTGAACTTTCATCATCTGATACATTTTTTTCATCTTGCTCCGTTGACGAAAACTCTGTTGGGACAGGGGGTTCGATTCCTTCCGCCGCTACCGGCATTGCGGTGCTGAACACCATTGACAATGCCAGCAAAAATGCCAAGATTTTCTTTTTCATTTCATCACACTCCTGCTTTTTGATTTAACTGAAAACGCTTGCTAAAGTATGGACCGCCTAGATCTTAGTTTTGTACAGTAAAGCTTTGATAGCTTTTTCAGGGAAAGTTAATACTAAGATGAGTAAGCAGTTCTACTTTTGTATTAGTGTACCATCTTTTTACGTCATATTCAACAATTTATTTGCTGGGTTTTATGTAATATTGTTAACATATTATAATGAAGTAAAATTTTCTGATTTTTATCGTGTTCATAATATAATGAATTCAGCCAACGGAATCTTTTATGACGAATAAAATTCTTTGTCAAACGGTTTCGCAAAGCAACGATTTGACAATAGAATTCTTGCAGCAAGTTAATAAAGCAATCCGACATTCAATCATGATAAGCCTTGTACATTCTGAATTCTCTTAAAAATACTTGAATGTTAACAGCAAAACCTTTATCATTAAAGAGATAGGCATTTGTTTTTAACATATATGTGTTATCTTTTGATAATGCAAACTGAAATTCAAAAAACATCCCAAAGTGCAATGGGAAAATCTATGATAACACGAAAAAAACACTTGGCATAGATGCAACAAAATATAAAGAGAGTTGGTTGAAACGTGAAGTATAGCGTTGTGATTCCTGTTTACAACAAAGCACCGTATATTGCCAGAACACTGACAAGTGTTTTGGCACAAAATTTTGACGATTATGAGATCATTGTGGTGGATGATGGTTCCACGGATGATTCAATGCAGAAGCTCCGTCAAGTGCAATCGCCAAAGATTCGGATCATCCGGCAGGAAAACCAAGGCGTTGCCGTAGCACGTAACACGGGAATTTTGGCTGCACAAGGTGAGTACATTGCATTTTTGGATGCAGACGATGCATGGTTGCCGGAATACTTGCAGACGATCGATCATTTGGTGGAGAACTATCCCCAAAGCGATATTTTTGTAACCGCATACGAAATCGCAATGGAGCGCAAGAAAAACGTATCAACACAGCTTGTCCCAGAGGAAGGCTGCCTGAAAAGCTATTGGACAACCCTTACTAACAAATATGATTTTGTATGGACTTCTGCAACAACAATCAGGAAAAGTGCATTGATTCAGGCCGGGCTGTTTAAGCCAGGGGAAAAAATCGGGCAGGATTTGGATATGTGGGCACGCGTAGCACGCAATAATCCCCGCGTAGCCTACTCCGCCAAAGTTTGTGTTTCGTATACAAGAAATGCATCCGAAAATGCAAGAACACGTGTGAAAATAGCTTGGGCAGGTGCATTTTTGCAGGATTTGGAAGAAGAACTTGATAATGCATCCCATACGCAGGAAGAACTGCAGGCGATTCAAAGAAAATACGACCTGAAAATGACGGTATATATTTATACAAGCATCCTAGCAGGGGCTAAAAGCCGAGCTTTTCAGGCATTAAAATCCTGGAAGGGTAGCCGAAACACGCGGAATATCTTGCTTCGTGCGGGACTATATGTTGCCGCGTGCATGCCGCAAAAGTTTGTTCAATGGGTTTATCAGGTAAGACTGAAAGTATTTTAAGATTTTACCCTTATCATTTACTGCTATGGAATCAATATCGCACCTGAAAGCTGCTGCGCGAATGGCTGCCATTTCGCTTGCCACGGGCTGCGGTGTATAAAAATTTTAATCAATAATATCGGAGGAAACATGCCCTACCAGTTCTTTGGGTAGGTGCGGAATAAACAAGTGAATATTATATTTTTATTGAGCGTCATTTTAAAAGGCATCGGCGCAGTTTTAGAGATTCTTCTTCAGGTTCTGATCACGCGCGGCCTGGGCATAGATGGATATGGTACTTATTCAACCTGGATCAATGCCGCAGATTTGGTATTCTGGATTCTATTTTCTGCCTTGACAAAGTGCAACACATTTTATCTTTCTCTGCCGGATACGTCCATCAAAAAGTTCAAACGGCACTATTACGGCAGATATGTGCTGCCAGTGCTGGAAATTGCAGCGTTGGCTGCCCTTGGCCTGGGGAAAAGCAGCTACTGCGTTGTTATCCTGATTACACTTTTAGAGCTTAAAACGCTGGATCAAAGCAGCACCTTGATGGCACAAAGTCATCAGGTGTTTTCTTTGGTAGGAGAATACATTCTGGGGCGCCTGATTTTAGTGCTTGGCGTCTTGGCTCTGCAAAAAGCCGGGTACTTGACCTTGGCAGCGCTGCTGGTGCTTTATGCATTCCAGTACATCGTGATCATTTTAATGTTTGCGGTATTCCAGCGGTTAAAACTCTCGGTTTCAAAGGATATCTCTGATGAAGTCTCACTGAAAAAATGGGGCAGCTACCAGCGGGCGGATTTCTTTCAGGCCATGATTGGTCAAATGCCGGTCCTGCTTCAGTTTTTCTTTTCCGGTGCGTTTGAAGCGGGTGTTGTCAGTATTGTTTTGACCGTTAAGAAGATGATCAACTTCATTTCTGGCCCAACCGCAAAAGTATTCCTGCCGGAATTTTCGCGCCTGTACCGCAACGGCCAAACGGATAAAATCCGGGAAAGCTTTGCATCCATCATGCGGATTCAGATGCTTTTTGCCGGGCCTCTGTCCGTTGTGTTGATCGGTTACCCGCATGTGGTGCTGCGGATTTTGGCGGATGATCTGCTGGCATATACGTCACTGTTTGTCCTTTGTTCTGTCGTGTTTATTGTAACAGCAACCTTGGGACCATGCAGCGGCGTACTACAAATGACAGGAAATGAGAACAAGGATAACCTATTCCGCGAATTGGCTCTTGCCGCAATGGTAGTTGTAATGGTGCTGTTCCGCGGGGATAAGTTGTTTGTTCTGTACGGCCTTTGCGCACAAACTGCGCTGGAAGCCGCCGGCAAATATTGCTATGTCTGCCATTGGATGGAGCGTCCCCCGGTAAAACTGACAACCTATGCCAGTTGGTGGGCGTGCCCGGTTGCGGCGATTGCTGCGACTTATGCCTTGCATCTGGAAAATTCCATGCTTTGCATGCTGCTTGCCGCTGTTGTGGTATTCGGAATTGGTTTGGCTGCCGAACTGCGGACAGAGGGCGGATTGATGAAAATGCTGGGGAGGAAGTAAGGCGACATGAAGAGATGTTTTAGCAACACGATGTGATAAACCATGCTATGATTAAACAATGTTAACAATAAAAATCAATAAACAACGAATACATATATTATTGAATGTGCTGCTGAAAGATGATACACTAATAGTAAAACAAGATGTATCATAAAATTTGGCACCGCATATTCCCTGCAAAAGCAGCGGTTACCAAAAGGCAAACGGAGACAACGTAACGTGAATGTTTCTGGCCTTGATGCCGTCCGCTGCTTTTTATTATGTGTGGCTTGATTGAGTGATGGTTTTGTTTTGAGCGAAAACAGTTGTTCAGCTGAAAAAACACGTTTGGAGTGTGATGGAATGAAAAAGAGGATTCTTGCTTTTGCGCTGGCAATGTCGATGGCGTTCAGCCTGGCAATGCCTGCGGCAGCAGAAGCAATCGAACCGGACGACAGTACGTCAGTTGATACCGAATTGCTGCTGGATCAGTTGGAGAAAGAACTTCAGGAACTGCCAACGGAGAGAGAAAACGATAGCAGCAGCGAAGAAGTTGCAGAAGATCCGCCAGCAACGCAGGAACCGGATGTTCTGCCGGAAGAACCTGTGCCGGAAAATACTCCGGTGCCCACTGATGACGAACAAGAAGGTATTCCTGCTGAGGATGAACAGCCGGAAGCAACAGCTGATCCCGTGGAAACACCAGAACCCACTTTGCTGCCGGAATCGACTGCTGTGCCGGAAGTAACGGAGCAGCCCGAAACTGCAACACCGGAAACAGCCCTGGATGAATATAACGCAGATGACGATATTGCATTGTATATTGAGCACAGTGATGATCAAGAGTACATGCGTTATCTGGCAGATTATTATTTGAGCTATTTCCCCTATAATTTTTATATCAAGGGTGGGTTAAAGCTCCCCTATCGTGAAGATGTTGAAAGCAAAAAAGATAACAAAGATTGGAATAATAGTATTACCGCGTGGAAAATTTTGACTTTGGGCGAAGGAACCGCAACGCTTGATTATACTGATAAGAAAATCGGATTTTACGATACGGTTATTTTCGATATTCTTTATTCAACCACACATGATGAATCAGCCTTTAAAAAAGCCGAGAAACTGTGTAAAAGCACAGAGTCTGGCACTTTCAAAAAAATATTTGAACTTACAGATAAAACTATCAAGCCTAGTGATAACCTCGCAGGTTTGTCAGAAGAACAGAAAGATACGATTGGAAAGTTTTTGAGCGCATCAAAGACATTCCAGAATGTGTGCGGGGCGGTTGGAGACATAACTAAGGTCTATAAATATTGCACAAAGGTAGAAGATCTTATTGATAAATGCACCCGTGCAGAGGTTGTGCTGGGGCAAATGAAAGATACCGCTGTGGTCTTGCGCCAAATGGCAGAAAAAACCGGAAATATCGGATTGAAAAAATCGCTGCAGGATATGGCGGATATGTGCGATGGCACTTGGTCCGAAGCGGATATGATGCGCTTTTTCGCAGAAGAAACAACAGAAGACATTCTTATAAAAGAAGGGTATAAACTTTTATGGAAGAGTGTAGCTTCCGCTTGTGGAAATGTGGGGCTTACAATCCAAACAAGCCAAGCGGTTGGCAAGAGCGCTTCGAACATTTTGTTCTCCACCGATGCCATCTTTGAAAATTATTATTCAGAACTTTCCCTATATGAAATTGAAAACTTGCTAAGAGAAGTCACAGAAGATAATGCTAATGCATACCGCAGCAATTCCGACTATGAAAACGCGAGAAATTTGAACGTATCTGTAGATTTGATGATGCGGCTGCACAAGCATGGAATTGAACAGTCTAAAAAATTGATAAAGGCCACCCTCGAAGATGGCTCAGTGAACCAGGTAAGACTATTTTTTAATTCCGCACAAGTTGAAAAAAGCAAGTCGATTTTGGATAGTATCAATAGCACTATTGATTTAATGATTCGCTTTTACGAAACCGATGTTTATGACATGTATATTGAAGAGTGCGGCGAGGAAATCCAGGAAGTAACGGGCAATATTCCGGAAGAACTGCCCTGCAAAAAGGAAGAAGAACCCGTAAAGCGGCAAGAATTAAAGCTTGAAGCGGAACTGGTATCGGGGAAAACTGTCAGCAGCGACTGGACCCTGGATAAGGATGAAGAAGTCTATGCTGATTTGGAAATTACCGATGGGGCCATTGACCTGAATGGCCATACATTGACCGTTTGCGGCAACGTGATTCAAACAGGCGGAAAGTTGAGAATCAACGGTGGCCGCTTAGAAGTCGGCGGCGATTACCGCATCCAGACAAAGGGAACCAACGATTTTGGGGACACGACCTGGAGTGGAAGCTACGGCACCCTTGTGATGGATAATTCACAAGATTATATTTTGGTGAACGGAACATTCGCAACATCAGGCAAAGGCTCTACTTTGACGGCTGGCACACTGGAAGTTAAAGGGAACTTTGAACAGCATGGGACGGGTTCGTACTCCAGCGATCTGTATTATAGTCAAAATTTTAATGCAAGCGGTACTCACAAAGTTATCCTAACAAGTGAAGAAGAACCTCGGGTATATTTCGAATCGCCATCTAGCAAATTCCAGAACCTTGAAATACGAAATACAAATACCATTAACTGTGATGGCAGTTTTCTCTGGGTAGATGGCAGCTTGACCGCCAAGGACAAAAAGCTCGAAATCAACTCCGATGTAAAGCTCAAGACCATGGATTTGGCCGGGCAGAGCCTGACTGTGCAGGGAGACCTGAATAAAGAGGATGGGACACTGCTTTTGAACGGCGGTACCGTTACTGTAAAAAAAGATAGCAATTTGAACAACGGAACAACGAGCTTAGCTGACGGCTTGATGAAGGTTGAAGGCAGCGTTATTCAGACAGGTGGCCAGTTAGGAATCAATGGTGGTCGTCTGGAAGTCGGCGGTGATTACCGCATCCAGACGAGAGGAACCAATGACTTTGGGGACACGGTATGGAACGGAAGTTATGGCACCCTTGTGATGGATAATTTGCAAGATTATATTTTGGTGAATGGTACATTTGCAACATCAGGCAAAGGCTCTACTTTGACGGCTGGCACACTGGAAGTTAAAGGGAACTTTGAACAGCATGGGACGGGTTCGTACTCCAGCGATCTGTATTATAGTCGAAATTTTAATGCAAGCGGTACTCACAAAGTTATTCTGAGTGGTGAAGAGCCTCAAACCGTTTCTTTTGATAGCAGCGACAGTGGTTTTGCAAACCTGGAAGTAACCAACAAAGAACCTCTCTATCTGAAAGGCGTACTCAACATTGGCAGTCTGCAAAGTGATGTAACCGCAAAAGCAGACGGCATCAAGCTTTGTAACGTTGATCTACAGGGTCATACAATGAACCTGACGGGTGATATTTACCAGACCGCAGGAGAATTGAAACTACAGCCGAAGGGTGTGCTAAACATCACAGGCAATCTGTATCAGGATAACGGAACAATTACAATGAACCAAAGCACCATTAAGGTGAGTGGTGATTATCGGATTCAAGCTAAAGAAAAAAATAGCTTGGGTGAAACGGTATGGAACAGAAGTTATGGCACCCTTGTGATGAGTAAGCCCGAAGACTATGTGCTTGTTGGTGGAACATTTGCAACAGCAGGCAGAGACTCTACTTTGACGGCAGGCACACTGGAAGTTAAAGGCGACTTTGAACAGCATGGGACAACATATTATAGTGATCCGAATTCCTGCCAAAGTTTCAATGCAAGCGGAACTCACAAAGTTATCTTGACAAGTGAAGAAGAGCCTCGGGTATATTTCGAATCGCCATCTAGCAAGTTCCAGAACCTTGAAATCCGAAATACGAATACCATTAACTGTGATGGCAGCTTCCTCTGGGTAGACGGCAGCCTGACCGCCAAGGACAAAAAGCTTGAAATCAACTCCGATGTAAAGCTCAAGACAATGGATTTGGCTGGGCAGAGCCTGACTGTGCAGGGATACCTGAATAAAGAAGATGGGACACTGCTTTTGAACGGCGGTACCATTACCGTAAAAAAAGATGGCAACTTGAAAAGCGGAACAACGAGCTTAGCGAATGGCTTGATGAAGGTTGAGGGCAGCGTTATTCAGACAGACGGCCAGTTGGGAATCAACGGCGGCCGCCTGGAAGTCGGCGGGGATTACCGCATCCAGACGAAAGGAACCAATGACTTTGGGGACACGGTATGGAACGGAAGTTATGGCACCCTTGTGATGGATAATGCACAAGATTATATTTTGGTGAATGGTACATTTGCAACAGCAGGCAGAGACTCTATTTTGACGGCAGGTACATTGGAAGTTAAAGGCGATTTTGAACAGCATGGGACGAGTTCGGATTATAGTCGAAATTTTAAAGCAAGTGGTACTCACAAAGTCATTCTGAGTGGTGAAAAAACTCAAACGGTTTATTTTGATAGTAATTATGGCCGCTTTGCAAACTTGGAAGTAACCAACAAGGAGCCCCTTTGCCTGAAAGGAAGATTTAATATTGGAAGCCTGCAAAGCGATCTGACCGCAAAAGCGGATGGGATCAAACTTTATAGCGTTGATCTACAGGGCCATACGATGAACCTGACGGGTGATATTTATCAAACGGAGGGCGAACTGAAACTTCAGCCAAATGGTGTGTTAAATATCACTGGTAATTTGTATCAGGATAACGGAACAATTACAATGAACCAAAGCACCATTAAGGTAAGTGGTAATTATCGGATTCAAACTAGGAACAAAAATAGTCTAGGGGAAACTGTATGGAATGAAAGCAATGGTACTCTTGTAATGAGTAAGCCTGAAGACTATGTGCTTGTCGGCGGAACATTCGCAACATCAGGCAAAGGCTCTACTTTGACGGCAGGTACATTGGAAGTTAAAGGCGATTTTGAACAGCATGGGACGAGTTCGGATTATAGTCGAAATTTTAAAGCAAGTGGTACTCACAAAGTCATTCTGAGTGGTGAAAAAACTCAAACGGTTTATTTTGATAGTAATTATGGCCGCTTTGCAAACTTGGAAGTAACCAACAAGGAGCCCCTTTGCCTGAAAGGAAGATTTAATATTGGAAGCCTGCAAAGCGATCTGACCGCAAAAGCGGATGGGATCAAACTTTATAGCGTTGATCTACAGGGCCATACGATGAACCTGACGGGTGATATTTATCAAACGGAGGGCGAACTGAAACTTCAGCCAAATGGTGTGTTAAATATCACTGGTAATTTGTATCAGGATAACGGAACAATTACAATGAACCAAAGCACCATTAAGGTGAGTGGTGATTATCGGATTCAAGCTAAAGAAAAAAATAGCTTGGGTGAAACGGTATGGAACAGAAGTTATGGCACCCTTGTGATGAGTAAGCCCGAAGACTATGTGCTTGTTGGTGGAACATTTGCAACATCAGGCAAAAGATCTACTTTGACGGCAGGCACACTGGAAGTAAAAGGCGACTTTGAACAGCATGGGACAGCATATTATAGTGATCCGAATTCCTGCCAAAGTTTCAATGCAAGCGGCACTCACAAAGTTATTCTGAGTGGCGAGAAACCTCAAACTGTTTCCTTTGATAGCAGCGACAGTGGTTTTGCCAACCTGGAAGTAACCAACAAAGAACCTCTTTACCTGAAAGGTGTACTCAACATCGGCAGTCTGCAAAGTGATATAACCGCAAAAGCAGACGGCATCAAGCTTTACAACATTGACCTGCAGGGTCATGCTATGAGTCTTACGGGTAATGTCTATCAAAAAGGCGGGAACATCAAACTGAGGGAAAACGGTATTCTGAATATTACCGGCAATTTCTATCAGGAAGATGGCACCCTGACCATGAACAAGAGCACTGTGCAGGTTACCGGGGATTACCGTATCCAGATAAGCGGAAAAAATGAACTGGATGAAACCGTATGGAACACCGGCTATGGCAGCATTATCATGACCAAAGCAGAAGATCATATCATTGTCGGCGGAACTTTTGCTACATCGGGTAATGAATCCAAGCTGACCGCAGGTACCATGGAAATTGCCGGCGATTTTGAACAGCACTCCAACAGAACAGACCGCAGCTTTAGTGCCAGCGGAACCCATAAGGTAATTTTGAACGGTGAAGGCAAGCAAAATATCAGCTTTGATAGCCAGAATTCCAAGTTCAATATTCTGGAACTGACGCAGGCCCGCAAAAATTATACCTTTGAGCCGGACGAATGCTGGAACACTTTGATTGAAGATCCGGTTCCCGGCCCAGAAACCTCCCCCTGCGGAACCAATGCAAAATGGTCACTGGAAGATGGTGTGCTGACCATTTCCGGCAGAGGAGCCATTGATGATTATGGCAAAGCTGCTTCGCAGCCGTGGTACGCTTCCCGCGCGCTGATTACGAGCATTGTAGTAGAAGAAGGTGTTACCGCAATCGGCAACTTTAACTTCTATGGTCTGACCAACCTTGAAAATGTCACACTAGCGCGCAGTGTAACCGATATTGGCGATTACGCATTCAAGAACTGCTCCGGCATAAAGGAACTGACCCTGCCCACAAAGTTAGTTCATATTGGCGAAAGCGCGTTCTATGGCTGCACAGGTTTGAGCCAAATCGAGTTGCCGAATAGCCTGGCCAGCACCGGAACCTATGTATTCAAAAATTGCACGGGGCTGGAAAGTGCAAAACTTTCTTCTGGTATGTCTCGTGTCAGCGAAAGCCTATTCTATGGCTGTACCAAGCTGACCAATGTTACCATCCCGGAAGAAATCAAGACGATTGATGGCTATGCATTCAAGAACTGCACAAACCTGGCTGGAGCCAAGCTTCCCTCTACCCTGACCAAGTTGGGCGAAAGTGCGTTTTATGGCTGCACCAAACTGACTGATATTGTAATTCCCGATGGAGTAGCCAACATTGGCAGCTATTCGTTTAAGGCATGTACTGGGCTTTCCAGCGTAACACTGCCCGCAAACCTTAAACGAATTGATGAAAGCGCATTCTATGGCTGCACCGCATTGCGGAATATCGAAATTCCTGAAGGAACAACTGACATTGACAGCTATGTATTCAAAAACTGCACCGCATTGACTAATGTCAAACTTCCGCAAAGCCTTGTTCAGATTGGCGAAAGTGCTTTTTACGCCAGCAAGCTGAATGAAGTAACGATTCCGGACAGTGTTACAACGATTGGCAGCTATGCTTTCAAAAATTGTGCCAGCCTGGCAGAAGTAACCCTGCCCGCAAATCTTAGCAAAATTCAGGAAAGTGCATTCTATGGCTGTGAAAAGCTGACAACGCTTGAAATTCCGGACAAAGTGAAAAGCATTGAGGGTTATGCGTTCCGCAAGTGTACTGCCCTGCAAAGTGTCCAGTTCCCGGCTGCATTGCGCCAAATTGGCGAAAGTGCTTTCTATGGTTGTACCGCATTGAAGCAGATTGCACTTCCGGAAGGTGTTACCAGCATTGATGGCTATGCATTCAAGAGCTGCACGAGCCTGAAAACAATTTCTCTGCCAAGCACACTTGAAAAATTTGGCGATAGTGCATTTTATGGCTGTACAACGGTTCCCGAAATCCAAATTCCAGCTAATGTTCGTGAAATTGGCGGGTATGCGTTCTCTCGTTGCAGCGGTTTGAAGGTTGTAGAATTTGTTGGTGATGCACCGACTATCGGGGCTGCAGCATTTTCCGCTGTCACGGCGGATGCTTACTATCCGGATGGAAATGCCACCTGGACGGAAGAAAAACAGCAGGATTACGGCGGACAGTTGACCTGGCATAGCAATGTAGACAAGTTAAAGGTTCCTGATACCGCAAATGCTTTGCCTGCTGCATAAGAACATTCTAAAGCAGCGGTGCTTAAGCAATATTATAATATGATAACATTTTTCTTTAGGAGCTGGCGCAAAATTTGTTGAAATTGCTAGCATAATATGCTATACTATTCCTAAACGGGAATGGCTCATAAATTTGGCACCGCATATCTCTGCAAAAGGCAGCGGCTGTTGAACGGTAATGGTTACAAACTTTACCCGGATAACAGCCGCTGCTTTTTATTACAGCGCTGCCATATCGGCGGGTTCATTCCCCTTTATAGCCAAGGATCCCTGAAGAAAAAGGATGAAACCTAGGAGTGTGATGAGATGAAAAAGAAGATCCTTGCCCTTGCATTGGCGCTGTCCATGACGTTCAGCCTGGCAATGCCTGCAATGGCAGAAGAGAACCAGCCCGTCTGGCTGGAGTCCTCTTCGAGCGAACAAGCTGAACCGCTTGCAGCGGATGGGCTCACCACCAATTTGTGGAGTGATATTCCGCAATGGGATGTAGACCATCCGGTCTGGACCGGCGATGCAGGAATTGCTGCGTATTCTCTGGATGAAGAAGCCCAACAGTCCACCGATGAAACAGCAACCCAGGCAGACACCGAAGAGGAAAAGCCTCAACCGGGCGATATGGTTTATTATAATGACCAGATTGCCTACCTCGTAAATGAAGACGGGGAAACCTGCACGGTTGGATATAACACCCAAGTAGGGTACCCGTCCGGCAAAATCGAAATTCCCAGCAAACTTGGCTACCCCGGTTATAGTTTTGAATTTACAGTTACCGCCATTGCCCCCGGAGGCTTTGCTGACTGTGACCAGGTAACGGAAGTTTCGCTGCCAGATACATTGGAAAATATCGGCGCAGGAGCTTTTTTCTATTCAGGAATCAGAACTATTTATATTCCTGCCAGCGTTACTTCGATTCAAGTCGATTCAACTTGCTATTATCCCCCAACATTTGCCTGCCCGCTTTTGCCAGAATTTGTTGTAGATGAGAACAATCCAAATTATACGACGGTTGATGGTGTTTTGTTTAATAAAGAAAAAACAACATTGATTCAATACCCTGCCGGAAAAGCTGCTGATTCTTATACAATTCCGGATGGTGTCACCAAGATTTTGGCCGGTGCATTTGTGGGTACAGGCGCAGCCGGGCAAATTGATCACTTTAATGTCACTTTCCCGGATTCTGTAACCCAAATTGAGGGAGGTTCTTTTATTTACAGCGTTTTAACATCGGTATCTCTGCCGGCCGGTTTGAAAGCTGTATTTTCCGATGAATATTTTGATAATTCTCCATATCCTTCGGCTTTTTCTCAGTGCCCGCTACTCACAAATATCGCGATACGCGGAGACAGTGAAGCGTTCACCGTTAAAGATGACGCACTTATTTTTCACGATGGGGACAACGAGGTTCTTGTTGTATACGCAGCCCATAAGGATGCTGAGGAATACGTCATGCCCGAAAATGTGACAGTGGTTGCAGCAGGGGCATTTTATCAGGTCCCTCAAATGCCTGATGGATCTCTGGTCGTAAATTCTTTGAAAAAGATCCAATGCTCCCCAAACCTCACTGAAATTGCTCCAAAGGCATTTGAGTGCTGCATAAGTGTTGAAAGTATTACATTGCCACGAACATTAAAATTAATTAGGTGGGAGGCTTTTAACGAAGCGAATAACCTGAAAGACGTTTACTACGAAGGTGCCGAAGAAGATAAAGCAGCAATTCAGATAGAATCGCACAATGATGAGCTTTTGAAGGCAATCTGGCATTATGAAAGCCTTGGGCCCGATACTCCGGATTCGACCTCTCCCAATGAACATTTTGTAATAGATGATGTTGAATATGCAGTCAATGAGGATAATACCGCATGCAGTGTTTATAAATATACCGGAAGTTCTTCCGATGTTATCATCCCAGAGAGCGTGAAAGAGCTTCCTGTTACTGAAATTGCGGACCACGCATTTGTCGGCTGCAAAAGTTTGGACTCGGTCGCACTTCCAGATAGCATTACGCAGATTGGGGATTCCGCGTTTATTGGCTGTGAAAATCTAAAGGACATCAAACTTCCACAAAAATTGGAACAGATTGGAACAAGCGCGTTTGCTAAGTGTCAAAGCTTAAAAGAAGTAAATCTTCCAGACACTGTTGTTGAAATCGGTAATGTTGCATTTAACGACTGTGACAGCTTGAACAGCGTTCGTATTCCGGAGCAGATAACAAAAATCGGTGAAGCAACATTTGTTCATTGTGATAATCTGAAAGATGTTACTCTCCCGCAAAATCTTGAAAGTATCGGTCTGAATGCATTTGCTTATTGCACAAGCTTGGAAAAAATCGTTCTGCCTGCAAAGCTTAAGCTTATTGAAGATAGTGCATTCCAAAATACAAGCCTGGCAGATGTTTATTACGCAGGCACCGAATCTGGTCGTGCCAAAATTGAGATTCAGGGGGAAAACGATAAGATTCTAAACGCCACTTGGCATTATGAAAGTCTTGGCCCCGACGATACCCCTGACCCTGTTGACAAATGGACTTATGATCTGGCGGACGGCACCCTGACCATCTCCGGCAAGGGCGTTCTTACCGGCTACTCTTCTGCTTCCCAGGCCCCGTGGTACGCTGAGCGTGCAAAT
>OLPQ01001306.1_pt1 | contig 18235 bp, 18 predicted proteins | sample 1672451 | NCBI WGS metagenome assembly OLPQ01 (sample SAMEA3136687, study PRJEB25190) | human gut metagenome | biome: human gut; feature: human-associated habitat; material: faeces | place: Austria | collected 2013
ATAATAATGTTTATTACAAAAATGCAAAATCTTTTAAATTCGATTGTGAAGCAAATTTAAAACAAAACACAAAATTCAAAAAATTAAAAGGAATAAAAAATGAATAATATTGTATAAACATACAGATATAAGTATTTTAAAAGACGTATTCGATTTATGTAAACAAAACAAAAATTCTTGTTCCACGGAAAAAATGAAAAATGGAAAAAACTGGAAAAACCAAACAAATTAAGTACAGCAAAATGTACACATACAGAAATTATTGATAAAAGGAGGAAATTATAAAAATGAGTTATGTAGCAGGTGATTATGATGTTGCAGTAATAGGTGCTGGTCATGCTGGTTGTGAAGCAGCATTAGCATCAGCAAGAATGGGAATGAAAACTTTAGTGTTTTCAACAAGTTTAGAGGCTGTTGCGAATATGCCTTGTAATCCTCATATTGGGGGAAGTTCAAAAGGACACTTAGTAAGAGAAATAGATTGCCTAGGTGGAGAAATGGGAAAAAATATAGATAAAACTATGATTCAAATTAAGATGTTAAACACATCAAAAGGACCAGCGGTTCATTCTTTAAGAGCACAAGCAGATAGAAAAAGATATCAAATGGAAATGAAACATACTTTAGAAAAACAAAAGAACTTAGATATAAAACAAGCAGAAATAGTTGACATAAAAATAGAAAAAAATAAAATTAAATCTATTGAAACAGATATTGGGGCAATTTATAATGTAAAAACATTAATTGTTGCAAGTGGAACATATCTTAGGGGGAAAATATTTATTGGAGAATATTCAAAGGAAAGTGGCCCAGATGGTGTATTTCCAGCTAATAAACTTTCTGAATCTTTAAAAAATAATGGTGTAAAATTGGTAAGATTTAAAACAGGAACACCAGCAAGAATAAATAGAAAAAGTATAGATTTTTCAAAAATGGAAGTCCAAAAAGGTGAAAATGGAATTATACCATTTTCATTTGAAGATAAAACAGTAGATTTTGATCAGGTTGATTGTTATTTAACATATACAAATGCAGAAACACATAAAATTATTAGAGAAAATTTACATAGATCACCTTTATATGCAGGTGTAATAGAAGGAACTGGACCAAGATATTGTCCATCAATAGAAGATAAAGTAGTTAGATTTGCAGATAAAGAAAGACATCAGATATTTGTGGAGCCAATTGGTATAGATACAGATGAAATGTATATACAGGGAATGAGTTCATCATTACCAGAAGATGTTCAAATTGCAATGTATAGGACTATTCCAGGATTAGAACATTGTGAATTTACAAGACCTGCATATGCAATTGAATATGATTGTATAGATCCAGCAGATTTAAAATTATCATTAGAATATAAAACAATTGATGGTTTATTCTTTGCAGGACAAACTAATGGAACTTCTGGATATGAAGAAGCTGCTTGTCAAGGGTTAATTGCAGGAATAAATGCTTCACAGAAGATTAAGGGAAAAGAACCATTAATCCTAGATAGAACAGAGGCATATATTGGAGTATTAATAGATGATATTGTTACAAAAGGAACAAATGAGCCATATAGAATGATGACATCAAGAGCTGAATACAGATTATTATTGAGACAAGACAATGCAGACTTACGTCTAACTGAAAAAGGACATGAAATTGGACTAATTTCTGATGAAAGATATAAAAAATTTATTGAAAAGAAAGAATTAATAGAAAAAGAAAAGGAAAGATTACAAAAAACAATAGTAAAACCAACAGAAAAAGTAAATAATTATTTAAAAGAACAAGGTACATCAGAATTAACAACAGGATCAAAGTTAGCAGAATTATTGAAAAGAACAGAAATAACGTATGCTTCACTTGCAGAAATTGATGAAAATAGACCAGAATTACCAGAACAAGTTAAAGAAGAAGTTGAAATTCAAGTAAAATATGATGGATATATTAAGCTACAAGAAATGCAAGTTGAAAAATTTAAAAAAATGGAGAAAAAATTAATACCAGATGATATAAATTATGATGAAGTTAAAGGTATTTGTCTAGAAGCAAGACAAAAATTAAATAAACATAGACCACATTCAATAGGACAAGCATCTAGAATTTCAGGAGTTTCACCAGCAGATATATCTGTATTATTAGTTTATTTACAAACAATTAAAGCAAAAAAATAAAAAAAGGAGATATAAAGAGAAAAACATGGAAGAAAATGAATTTAAAGAGAAAATGCAGGAAAAATCAAAGATTTTAGGGTTTGATTTTTCTGTGGAGCAAATTTCAAAGTTTTATAAATATATGAATATGTTAATTGAATGGAATGAAAAAATCAATTTAACAGCAATAATTGAACCAAATGAGATAATTTTGAAGCATTTTATAGATTCACTTACAATATATAAAGACATTCCTAATAAATTAAGTGTTGTTGATGTTGGAACAGGAGCAGGTTTTCCTGGTATACCATTAGCAATAATGAACGAATCATTAAAATTTACTTTAGTTGATTCATTAAATAAGAGATTAATTTTTCTACAAGAAGTAATAAATGAATTAAATTTAAAAAATGTTGAATTAGTTCATGCAAGAGCTGAAGAATTTGGACAAAATAAGAAATATAGAGAAAAATTTGATATTTCTACATCAAGAGCAGTTGCAAATTTATCAACATTGTCAGAATATTTAATACCATTAGTAAAAGAAAATGGAAAAATAATATGTATGAAAGCATCTGAAGCAGAAGAAGAAATTGAACAGGCCAAAAAGGCAATAAATGTTCTTGGTGGAACAATAAAAAATGTAGAAACTTTTGATTTACCACAAAGTGATATAGGAAGAACAATTATAACAATAGAAAAAACAAAAAAAACACCAGCTAAATATCCAAGAAAAGCTGGAACACCAAGCAAAGAGCCAATAAAATAAAATTTATTAAAAGATAAATGCTCCACATAAAATGTGGGGTAATTTTTTTTGTGAAATTTATACAAAAAACATTGACTTATTATCAAATTTTTTATATTATTATAGTGTTAGGAAAAATATTGAAGAAAGACATAAGAAAGAAGGGAAATGTAGAAAATGGGAAAAATAATATCAGTAGCAAACCAAAAAGGGGGAGTTGGAAAAACAACAACAACAGTTAATTTGAGTACTATTTTAGCCAAAAAAGGAAAAAAAGTCTTATTAATAGATACTGATCCACAAGGAAATGCAACAAGTGGACTAGGTGTTTCAAAAGATGTAGAACTATCAGTATATGATATATTAATTGGAGATACAGAATTTGATGAAACATTACAAGAAACAGCAATAAAAAACTTAAAAGTATGTCCATCAAATATTAGTTTAGCAGGGGCAGAGGTCCAATTAGTTTCAATGATGTCAAGAGAGCAAAGATTAAAAACAAAGTTAGACAAAATAAAAGATCAATATGATTATATATTAATTGATTGTCCACCATCATTAGGATTAGTAACATTAAACGCATTTACAGCGTCTGATAGTGTATTAATTCCAGTACAATGTGAATATTTTGCACTTGAAGGATTGGGACAATTATTAAATACAGTAAATTTAGTCAAGAAGCATTTAAACAAAAATCTTGAAATAGAAGGAGCTTTGCTTACAATGTATGATGCAAGAACAAATCTTTCAAATCAAGTAGTAAAAGAAGTAAAAAAATATTTTGAAGATAAAGTCTATAAGACAGTTATTCCAAGAAATGTTAGATTAAGTGAAGCACCAAGTTATGGAATGCCAATAACAGTATATGATCCAAGATCAAAAGGTGCAAAAGCTTATGAAAAATTTGCAAAAGAATTATTAAAAAATAATTAATCACAAAAGCTAGTTTACATAACAATAAGGAGGCAATAAAATGGCACAACCAAAAAAAACAGGATTAGGAAAAGGTTTAGATGCTCTTTTTGGAGGAGTATCAATAAATGAACAACCACAAGAAACTGTTGTTGAAGAAAAAAGTGAAATAAATGATAATTTAAAATCATTAAAAATAACTGAAGTTGAACCAAACAGAGATCAACCAAGAAAACAATTTAAGCAAGAAGCATTAGAAGATTTAGCAGAATCAATAAAAACATATGGAATAATTCAACCAATAGTAGTAACAAAACAAGATGGATATTATGGAATTGTTGCAGGAGAAAGAAGATGGAGAGCTGCTAAATTAGCAGGATTAGAAGAGATTCCAGCTATAATAAGAGAAGATGATGAACAAAAAAACAGAGAAATTGCATTGATTGAAAATATCCAGAGAGAAGATTTAAATCCATATGAGAAAGCATTAGGAATTAGAAATTTAATGGATAAATATGGTTTAACACAAGAAGAAGTTTCAAAAAGAATAGGAAAAAGTAGAAGTGCAGTATCAAACACTGTTAGAATTTTAAACTTAGCACCAGATGTATTAGAACTTGTAAAAGAGGGAAAATTATCAGAAGGACATTGTAAAGCATTAGCTGCTATAACAGATCAAAAAAGACAATATGAAATGGCTATAAGAATGATAGAAAGAGGAGAATCTGTAAGACAAGCAGAACAAAAGAATTTAAGAGCTAAGAAAGAAAAATATTTAGATCCAAAGTATAAAATGTTATATGATGATATTGAAGATAGATTTCAAGGATTTTTTGGAACAAAAGTAAAATTAGACCAAGGAAAAAGAAAAGGAAAGATAATTATTGAATATAATGGAAATTCAGATTTAGAAAGAATTTTAGATTTATTAAAATAATTAAATCTTGTAATTATAAGAAGAAAATTAACTTTTAAAAATTTTTAATTAAAACTATTGACAAGCGACATGAAAGTATGGTAATATTAGTAATGTCGTGAGACATGGAGAGGTGGTCGAGTTGGTTTATGGCACCAGTCTTGAAAATTGGCGTGCGTTTATAGCGTACCGTGGGTTCGAATCCCACCCTCTCCGCCAAGTATAAGAGTTAGATATGAAGATATTGAGTATCTAACTTTTATTTATATAAATTGTAGGTGTACCCAAGTGGTGAAGGGGGCAGTTTGCTAAACTGCTAGGTCCTGTAAGGGGCGCGGAGGTTCGAACCCTCTCACCTACGCCAAAGTTAAGATATAAAAGAACATCTTTTATATCTTTTTTGTTTTATTTGAAAGTATATTTTATAGATAATAAAATAAAAATCAAGTATAATTTTTGTGTCATAATCCACAATTTATAAATAATATGTGGAAAGAATGTAAAAAAAATCGAAATCTATTGTATAAACAAATGTTTCTTGATATAATCACATAATGAGAGGTGAAGATATATGACAATATTTGCAAAACAAGGTGAATATGAACCTTGTGGAATCTTTACAAAAGAACATTTTTTATTAATATTATTAACAATAATAGGAATAAAAATATCATTAAAAAAAACTATAAATAAAACACATAAAGAAGTTAAACAAATAATAAAAAAATGTACAATTGTAATGTGGATTTTCGAAGTCATAATAGTATTATTTAAAGTAATAACAGGTGGTATTAAGAACATAAACAATTATGTACCATTATATTATTGCAGTTTATTATTATATGCAGGTTTACTAAGTTCATTTGCTAAAAATGAATTAAAAAGAATGGGAGATGTATTTTTAGCTACAGGAGGAATTATTGGTGGAATAGTATTTATTTTATATCCATCTACATCATTACCAACATATCCAGCAATTCACATAGTAAGTTTACATAGTTTTGTTTTCCATGGAATAATGGTTTATTTAGGATTATTAATAAATAAAACCAAATATATTGAAATTCAATCATCAGACATAAAATATTATATTATTTTAGTTGGAAGTATATGTGTATTAGCATATATAGTAAATAATATTTTTGGAAGTAATTTAATGTTTATATCTAAGAACTTTCCAGGAACACCAATAGAAATAATATATAATATTTCTGGAAAATATTTTACATTAATAATGAGTTTAGGACAAATGATATTGCCATTTTATATAGTCTATGAAGTTGTAAAACAAATGGAGAAAAACGAAAAATTAAAAGAACAAGTTGTTTTAGAAATAAAAAGTTAATAAAATCCATTGACTCAAATAATAAGATACTATATAATGATGTTAAAATAAATAAGGAGGAAATAAAATGAAAAAGCAAACAATGATTACGATAATTGTAATCGCAATTATTGCAATAATTGCAATTGTTGGAGTTGTTATTGTAAAAAACAATAATAATACAACAAATGGAGGTACATCTGTAAAAATAGAATCAGGAAAAGACATGAAAAGTATGTTAAAGTCAATATATTCTGAAAACAAAGATGTATTACCAGAACTAGAAACAGAAGAAATTGATGTATCAAATTCAGATTTAGTAACATCATATACAGGAATTCAAAGTACAGGAAATGTAGAAAGTTTAGTTGTATTAGAACCATTAATGAGTTCACAAGCATATTCTGCAGTAGCATTAAAAGTAAAATCAAATGCAAATATTGAAACTGTTAAAGAAGAAATATTAAATAATGTAGATATGAGAAAGTGGATTTGTGTTTCAGCAGAAAAATTATATGTTACAAATCATAATAATATTATATTTTTTGTAATGTCAGATGAAGATTGGGCTACTGTAACATACAATTCATTTAAAGAATATGTTGGAAACGAAATAGGAAAAGAGCTTCAAAAATCAGGTGAAGAAGATATTGAACTCCCAGAAGAAAGACCAGCACAATAAAAAATAAAGCTTCCAAGAAATTGGGAGCTTTAATATGTTAGGAGGAAAAATGCTATTTACTAATATAAGTTTTTTATATTATTTTTTACCAGTATTAATTATAATATATTTTATTATGCCAAAAAAATTTAAAAATATTATTTTATTTTTAGCCTCAATGATATTTTATTTTTATGGAGAACCAAAATATATTTTATTAATGATATTAGAAATCTTAATTGCATATATAGGTGGAATTTTAATAAAAAAATATAAAAATAAAAAAATGCTTTTTGGAATAATAATAATACATATTATATTTTTATGTTTTTTTAAATATACAGATTTTATTATAGGAAATATTAATAATATTTTTAATGCAAATTTTAAACTTTTAAATCTAGCATTACCAATAGGAATTTCTTTTTATACATTTCAAATTATAAGTTATGAAATTGATGTATATAGAGGAAAAGTAGATGTACAAAGAAACTTTCTAAAATTAGCAACATATGTTTCTTTATTTCCACAATTAATAGCAGGACCGATAGTTAGATATGAGACAATAGAAAACGAATTAGACAATAGGACTCACAGCTTTGAAAAGTTTTCTTATGGCGTAGAAAGATTTGTAATTGGACTTGCCAAAAAAGTTTTAATTGCAAATCAATTAGGACAATTGTGTAAAGTTTTTACAGAGACAAATGAAAAAACAATTTTATTTTATTGGATTTTTGCAGTAGGATATATGTTACAAATATATTTTGATTTTTCAGCATATTCAGATATGGCAATTGGTTTAGGAAAAATGTTTGGATTTGATTTTTTAGAAAATTTTGATTATCCATATATATCCAAAAGTATAACTGAATTTTGGAGAAGATGGCATATATCATTAGGAACATGGTTTAAAGATTATGTTTATATACCATTAGGTGGAAGTAGAGAAGGAACAAAAAAATTAATAATAAATATTTTAATTGTTTGGGCACTAACTGGTATATGGCATGGTGCTAGTTGGAATTTTGTTATATGGGGATTATATTTTGGAATAATACTTCTTATTGAAAAATTATTTTTAAAAAAATATTTAGAAAAATTACCAGGATTTATTCAAAGAATATATGTATTATTTATTGTAATGATAAGTTTTATAATATTTAATGCAAATAATATGAAAGAAGCATGGAGTAATATTATAGGATTATTTGGAGTTAATGGCGAAAAATTAATTAATAAATTTACAATATATTATTTAAAAAATTATTTTGTTGTAATTATTATTGCAATAATTGCTTCAACACCAATAATTAAAAATTTAATAAAAAAATTAAAACAAAATAAAAAAATAAATAAAATAATAAATATTTTAGAACCAATATTAATAGTATTTATTTTAATAATTATAACATCATATGCTGTAGATAATTCATATAATCCATTTTTATATTTTAGATTTTGAAAGGAGGAAATATGTCAGAAAAAAATAAAAATAAAATAGTAACAATATTATTTGCAATAATAATAATTTTATCTTTTTTCATAAATATAATAAAAAAAGATGAAATTATATCAATTGCAGAAAGAAGAAAATTAGAACAATTTCCTTCTGTTTCTATATCACAAATAATTAATGGAACATTTTTTAATAAATTTGATAAATATGTAACAGATCAATTTTTTGAAAGAGAATTATTTAGAAAAATAAAAATAAATACAGAATTAAAATTATTAAGCAAAAAAAATTATAATAATTTATATGAATATAATAATTATATAATTGAACAAATATATCCATTAAATGAAAAATCAATATTAAATATTTCAAATAAAATAATAGAAATAAAAGAGAAATATTTAACAGAAAATAATAAAATATATTATTCAATAATTCCAGATAAAAATTATTTTATTAACAAAGATAATTTAAAAATAGATTATAATAATTTAGAAAATATATTAAACGAAAAATTAAATTTTGGAAAATATATAAGAATATTTGATTTATTACAATTAGAAGATTACTATAAAACAGATTCACATTGGAAACAAGAAAAATTGATAAAAATAGCTCAAAAATTTGGACAAGAGATGAAATTAAATTTAAATAATAATTATGAAGAAAAAATAATAACAGAATTTAAAGGAGTTTATTCAGGACAATTGCCAATAAATGAAGAAAAAGATGAAATAAAAATATTAACAAATAATGTTTTGAAAAATTGCACTGTATATAATTATGAAAAAAATGAAGCTACAACAATTTATAATTTTGATAAAATGAATTCATTAGATAAGTATGATATCTATTTATCAGGAGCTGTGTCATTAATAAGCATAGAAAATGCAGAAAATAAAAAAGGAAGAGAATTAGTTGTTTTTAGAGATTCTTATGCAAGTAGTTTTGTTCCATTATTAGTTGAAGGATATGATAAAATAACATTGATAGATACTAGATATATTTCACCAAAAATTTTAGAGAATTATATAGAATTTAGCAATCAAGATATATTGTTTTTATATAGTACATCTGTTATAAATAATAGTTATTCATTAAAATAAATGGCAAAAATTGTCGATAAAAATTACAAAAAATGTAAAAATGTAGTGTTACAATTGATGTGAAACAAAAAATATATTGAATTTACTATTGCACCTATAATGCCAATAATTTTCTCTAAGATGATTTTTGAGAGTAAAATGAAGAAAAGGCGGAAGACGCGTGGTGGAGTTTATCTTGGTTGATTTTGTACATCATATTAGAAGTAATATCTATGTTTGGAAATAAATTTATATTTTATAGACAATTAAAAGGTTATTGTCAAAAAAATTAAAATAATATATAATTATTGCAAAAGAAGAAAGAAAAAGGAAAAGACAATGAAGAAAATAAATAAATACTTATATATAATTTTTAGTATTTTACTTGTAATACCATCTATATTTTATTTATATCAAAAAGGAACAACAGCAGGATTTAATATATATTTTGATTTTTTATTAAATAAAAACATTGATAAAAAAATATCCACAACATGTTTTATAGTGATATTTATTTTATTAAGTGTTGTGTACTTAAGAATAATTAAAGAAAAAAATAGTTTTAAAAATATAAAAGAATTAATAAAATATGTTTTTATAGTTTGCTCTATCTTTTTGTTCATGTTACCATGGACATCTTCAGATATATTTTATTATATGGGAGTTGGAGAATTAGATAGTCAATATGGACAAAATCCATATTATATTACAATAGAACAATATTATTCGGAAAATTCTAATAAAATAAATGATGAGATTATGGAACAAGCTAAAGATAATTTCTGGGCAAATACTACAGTTGTTTATGGGCCAATATCTCAAATAATATTTAAATTATGCACAAAAATATCTAATAAAAATATTAATATATGTATAATTACATTTAAATTTATTAATATTTTAATTCATTTATTAAATTGTTATTTGATATACAAAATATCTAATAAAAAAATCTTTTCAGTAATATATGGGCTTAATCCATCAATTTTGTTAGAATTTATTGGAAATATGCATAATGATACAATATTAGTTGCATTTATTTTATTAGCAATATATTTTATTTATAAAAAAAATAATTTAAAAATAAGTATATTATTTTTAGCATTATCAACAGGAATGAAATATTTTTCAATATTACTATTGCCGTTTTTTATTATATATTATTATAGAGACAATAAAAAGATAACATATAGATTTATTAAATGCATTCAATATGGAATAATATTTCTAGGATTAATATTATTGGAATATTTATTTTATTTTCAAGATTATACAGTATTAATAGGAATAATTACGCAAACATCAAAATATTCAAAATCAATATATTCCGCAATTTTATTAAAAAATAAAGAAATTGTAGTCGAACTCAGATATATAGTATTGTATGTATTTTATTTATATTATATAAAGGTATTCACAGAAATAATATTTGAAAAAAATATAAAATGGAGAAATGTTATAAAAAAATGTAATAATATATTAGTCTTTTCAATGTTATTATTAACAACATTTCAACAATGGTATTTGATATGGCTTTTTACAATAATAATGTGGCAAAATAATAAAAAAATAAATAGGTTATTATCGATTACCATTATAACAGAACTTGCAAATGCAATATATATGTATAAATCAGAATGGTATATTTATGATGGTATATTTGTAATGACAATAATTTGTTTATTTATATTAAATATTTTTACTCAAAAAATATTGCAAAATTTTAGAAAGGAACAAAAAGATGAAAAAAAACAAAAAGTTTGAAATAATTGCGATTATTTTAATAATTTTATTTGCGATATCTATTTCACCCAAAACTCTTCAAAATGATACGTTTTATACAATAAAAATAGGGGAGTTAATTGTAAAAAATAAAAATATAGATATGTTAGAACACTTTTCGTGGCATTCTAATTTAAAATATACATATCCACATTGGTTATATGATGTTATTATATATTTAATATATAATATTGGTGGAATGTTTGGAATATATATATCAACTTGTATTTTTGCAGCAATTTTAGGAATTGTATTTTTTATTATAAATGTAAAGATTAATAAAAATCAAATTTTATCTTTTTTCATGACAATATTAGCATTATATATGTTGAAGCCATTTATTGCAGCTAGAGCACAATTAGTAACATATATATTGTTTATTCTTCAAATATATAGTATAGAAAAATTATTGGAAACTGGAAAGAAAAAATATGGAATATATTTAATAATAGATTCGTTATTGGTAGCAAACTTACATGTGGCAGTATGGCCATTTTCATTTGTATTATATTTACCATATATAGCAGAGTATTTTATTGCTTGTTTAAAAAAGAAAGAAAATAATTCAAAAATTATAATAAATAAAAATCCAAATACAAAAATATTAATTGTTTTTATGATTTGCTGTATATTAACAGGAATTTTTACCCCTTTAGGAGATACACCATATACGTATTTAATAAAAACAATGAAAGGAACTACTACAAATTTTATTCTTGAGCATATGCCAATGATTTTAATAAATAATATTGATGTTATTTGTGTTTTAATTGTTTTATTTGGACTATTAATGTTTACTGATGCAAAAATTGAAATGTCAGATTTATTTATGATTTGTGGATTAATTATTTTGATGTTATACTCTGGAAGACAAAAAAGCATTTTTATTATAATAGGATTAATATGTATTAATAGGATTATTAGTGAATTTTGTAATTCACATAATAGTAGTATTGATAAGCAATTGGTAGAAGCAATTATGAGAAAAAGTGTAATTATCATAATTATTATTTGTTTTATTATAGTAGATTTTTGTTTAATTTTTGAAAAAAGAAATGATCAATATGTAGATGAAAAAACATATCCAGTTGAAATGAGTAACTATATTTTAGATTATTTTAAGGAAACAGGATTTTATAATGTAAGAATTTTTAATGAATATAATTATGGAAGTTATTTATTATATAGAGGAATACCAGTATTTATTGATTCAAGAGCAGATTTATATTCTCCTGAATTTAATTCTGGAGTAAATGTTTTTGAAGATTCAGAGTCTGTAGGTTCTTTTGAAATGGATATTGATGAATTTGTAGAGAAATATAATATAACACATATCATATTGAGTAATCAATCTCAATTAAATAAAGTTTTGAAAAAAATAGAAGGAACTAAATATAAGTTAGTAAAAGAAGATGAAAACTTTTCATTTTATAAAATAGAAAATCTGTAAATTTGCTATAAAGAATAAAATGTGGTATAATAAAAGCAAAGCATAAATTTGCTGAAGTTGAGTTGGACTCATTAAGGAGGAAGAATATGTTTAGAGCTATGTTTTTATGTTTGTTCCTTGCTTGTCTTATTCCTTTTCTTGCACCGTTTTTTCTTTTTTTGGCAGTGGTATGTCTTATGTCTGTAATTGGAGAAATTCCGGTCTTGATTATCTTAGCAGTCCTGATTTGGTTTGCATATATTCGCAAGTCAGATTAAAAAGATGTGGTGTAGATAAAATCTGCACCATATCTTTTTAACAAAAATAGAGCAAAAAGATATTAGAAAAAGTAAAAAAAGGCTGAAAACATGTAAAAATAAGAAAAAAAGTAATAAATTTGGAAAAAAAGTCTTGCAATAAAATTAAAAATATTCTATAATTAGTATAGAATGTGTGTATTATGATTGGAGGGATTGAAATGAGAAAATTTTTGGCAAAAATAATATTAGCATTTGTAATTTTTTTAATAACAATGAATGTTCAATATCAATCAAATGCATATACATATTCAAGTGACTCAGGAATATATATGGCTGATTTAACTATAGATCCATCTCAATATAAACCAGAACCACAACAAAATACTAAAATGAATTCAATTGTTGGAACTATATTAGGAACATTACAAGTAATAGGAGCTTTTGCAATTGTTTTAGGAATTGCACTTGTTGGATTTCAAATATTACTAGGTTCTGCAAATGATAAGGCAGATGGAAAAGGTAAAGCAATTGGCTTTATAATTGGAGCTATAATGTTATTCAGTATAACTACAATAGCAAAATTAGTAATATCTGCAGTTGAATAAAGGAGTGATAAGTATGAAAAAAATGTTATTTAAAATATGTTTAATAACATTATTAGTATTATGTAGCCTATCGTTATATTCAACAACTTGTATGGCAGATAGTTCGTTAGATGATATAATGAACAATGGAAATAGTTTTTTGAATGCTGGAAGTGAAAGCTCAACAATGATAGATCAAAATGATTTAAAAAGTTTATCAAATTTCATATCAGGAGTATTATTAACAATAGCAATAGGAGTTACAGTAATAACTGGAGCAATAATGGGGTTAAATTTTATAACACAAAGTATAGAGGAAAAAGCCAAGGTAAAAGAATCAATGGTTCCTTGGATAATTGGAATAATAGTATCTTTTGGAGCATTTACAATTTGGGAAGTAGCGGTTAACTTATTCCAATCATTATAATAAAATAGTTATTAACATTTATATAAATAATAAAAAATAAAAAGAAGGGAATGAATAATATGAAAAAATCATTAAAAATTTTTGCAGTAGTATTAATAGCAATGTTAGTTGTATTTTCTGTATCTACATCTTCTTATGCGGATAGTGCAAAAGATGTTATAGGTGGAATAAATGCAGATACGAGTGGAATAAATTCACAAGGAATGAAAACTATTGCTGGTAGAGTATTAGGATTATTACAAATTGTTTCAGCAATATTAGCAGTAATCTTAGTAGCATACTTAGGATTTAAAATGGTATTAGGATCTGCAAATGAAAAAGCAGATGTTCAAAAACAATTTATACCATTAATAATTGGTGTAACAATAGTATTTGCTGCAACAAGTATTGCAAACTTATTATTAGGAATAATGAGTACTTAGAATAAAAAAAGCTACATTTTATGATATTTTTTATCATAAAATGTAGTTTTTTCTTTTCTTTTATGTTATAATAAAATGGTATAAATAGTTTGTAACGAAAGAGAGGAAAATATATGGCAAGATATACATATACCATACCAAGAAACACAAAAGGTGAAGGTAGAATATTAATGATATTTACCAAAAAATCATTTTTATGGACTGTTGCATGTGCATTTGTAGGATTAATAGTTGGATATTTACCAATTGGAGTTATTTTTCAACATCCATTTATAGGAATTGCAATTACATTAATATTTGCATTAATTGGCTTTGGAATAGCTACATTAAAAGTTCCAAATTCATCAAATTTTGAATTATTCAGAAAAACTGGAGGAGAAAATATTGATGAAATAATAATGAGGGCAATAAAATTTAAAAAACAAGGAAAAAAATTATATTTATATCACAAAGGAGGAAGTGACAATGAGTAATCCAGATCAATTAATTTCAGTTTTAACAATAGTAGCAGTTTTTCTAATAATATTAATCTTTACACTTATTGGCGTTTGGTTTTTTATTGTTGCTAAACAAAAGAAAAATGATGGAGAAAAAAGTGAAAAGAATGAAGCTACACCATCTCCAAATGCTACATACAATTTACAATCAATAATGGATTTTATGGAATTTGAAAAAGTAGAAGATAACATGATAATTCAAAAAAAAGGTAAATATTTGATGGTTCTAGAATGTCAAGGAATTAATTATGATTTAATGTCAGAAATGGAAATGGCTTCTGTTGAACAAGGTTTTATAGAGTTTTTAAATACATTAAAATTTGATATTCAAATATATGTTCAAACAAGAACTGTAAACTTGGAATCTAGTTTAAGAGAATATAAATTAAAATTTAGAGACATTGAAGATAAATATAATATATTACAAAATAAATATATGCAATTAAAAAGTGCAGAGTCAGGAATGTATACAGATAAAGAAATATATGATGCATATGTAGAATATGTAAAACAAAAAAATAAATATGAATATACAAAAGATATAATTGCAAATACAGAGAAAAGTAGTTTAAATAGTAGTGTATTACATAAAAAATATTATATTATAATTTCTTGTTATGAAGAAGAAATAAATACACAAAATTATTCACGAGATGAAATACAAAGTATGATTTTTTCAGAGTTATATACAAGAGCTAGATCAATTATGAGAACATTATCAAGATGTGAAGTAAATAGTAAAATATTAGATTCAAAGGGATTAGTTGAATTATTATATAATGCTTATAATAGAGAAGATTCAGACATATTCAGTGCACAAACTGCAATAAATGCAGGTTTTGATTCATTATATTCAACAGCTCCTGATGTAATTGATAAGAAGATGAAATTAATTAATAAACAAATAGAGGAAAATGGAACAAAATTGGCAAATGAGGCTGTTATGGAAGCAAAAAGTGATAAAGAAATGATGCTTAGAATAAGAGAAGAAAATGCTAAAAACTTAATATTTGATTTTGCTGAACAATTAATTTCAGAAAATGAAGAATATTTAGGAAAAGATATATCAGAAGATGCTAAAGTTAAGGTAAGAAGAAAAAAGAAAGAGGCAACGGAAGGAGGAAATGAGAATGAAACTAATGAAAAAACAAAAGCAACAAGAGGAAGAAGACCAAGCTCAGGTAATGAATAATGAAACTTTATATTTAAAGAAAAAAAGTATAAAGGAATTAATTGCTCCATCTGGAATAGATGCATCAAATATTGATCATCTAGAAATAATTTCAAATGTTAAAAGATATGCTAGAAGTTTTTATGTTTCTACATTACCAAGAACATGTATATTCCCAGAATTATTTAGATCTCTTTATATGTTTGGCGATATAAATACATCAATTTATATAAGACCAATTCAAGAGTCTAATTCACAAAATGATTTGAACAAAATTATAACAGAACTAGAAACAGAAAGAATTGTTGCTAATGATAAAGGCAATATAAACAGAGAAAGTATATTAACACAAAAAAGATATGAAACTGAACAATTAAGAGATGAAATTGCTGCAGGATTTAATAAATTATATGAAGCATCAATTGTTTCTACATTGTTTGCTTATAGTAAAGAGGATTTGGATAAATTATCAAAAATGTTAACTGCAGAAATGGCAAAATCTCTTGTAGGGATTAGAAGTGCATGGGCAATTCAAGAAGATGGTTTTAAATCAGCATTACCATTAATGGATGATAGAATAAAAAAGATTCAAATATTTGATAGGCCATCTATGGGAACAATATTTCCATTTACAACTTCAAATATAGGACATGATACAGGTGTTCCAATTGGTGTAAATAAACAAACTGGAGTTCCGATATTATTTGATAATTTCCATTCATCACTTACAAATTATAATATGGTTATATTTGCTAAGTCTGGTGCTGGTAAATCAGTAACAATGAAAACATTAATTTCAAGATCTTCAGTACTTATGGGAATTGAAAGTTTGACACTAGATGCTGAAGGGGAATATTCTGTTGTAGCAGATGCGTTAGGTGGAATAAATGTTGTAATAAGCCCTACATCAAAAACAATTATTAATTTATTTGATATAGAAATAGAAAGAACAAAAGATGAGATAACAGGAAGAGAAAGAGATACATTAAATGTTGAAAGTAAAGTAGAAGATGTTACACAAGCATTAATGACAATGGCCAAAGGTAGTACAAGAACTAAAGAAGTAAATGAGCTTACAAAGCAAATAATTTCAGAATCTGTTGCGGCAGAATATGCGGCTTTAGGAATTACATCTGATCCAATGAGTTTATATGAAAATGGAAGAAATGTTGGAAGCTTTGGAAGAAAGAAAAAATTGATGCCTACAATTGGTTCTTGGTATAAGAGACTAGAACATATGGCACAAGAAAATGATAATGAGGATTATAGATTCCATTACAGTTACTTATTAAAAGTTATGAAACAATACATAAGGGAATTTGGCGGACAAATGGCATATTTTGATGGACAATCTACATTTGAATTATTAGATGGAGCACCATTTATAAATATTGATATTTCACAATTAGAGGAAAGATTTGCAAGACCACTTGCACAACAAATATTACTTTCTTGGATATGGGAAAAGTTTGTTAAGAAAAATAGTGAGGATAGAAAAAAGGCTAGACAAAAAAGAGTTATAGTTGATGAGGCTTGGATGTTACTTCCATTCCCAGAAGCTGTTGATTTCTTAAATAAAATGGCTAGACGTGCAAGAAAAAGAAATGTATCACTTGCTATTATTTCACAAAGATTCCAAGATTTTTATGAGAAACCAGAGGCTCAGGCGGTACTTACATCATCAGATACAAAATTGTTTTTAGCACAGGATAAATCTGAAATAGCATTATTACAAGAAGTATTTAAATTAAGTTCTGGAGAGGCATCATTTTTGGTTACTTGTACTAGGGGTGAGGGACTTTTGAAGGTTGGTTCTGAAACAGCTATTCTTCAAATTACTCCTACTCAAAAGGAATTTAAGTTTGTTGAGACAAACTTAAATAAGTTGGCAAAGGAAAGTTAGAAATTTATAGAAGGGAGAGGAGTATGTGCAGAAATTCATTTAAGAAAATAAGACTTGTTATTATATTAGTTGCTGTAATTTTTTCCCTTTTTTCAAATTTTAAAGTTATAGCAGTAACAGATGATGATGGACCTGATGTTAAAGATAGCAGTATTATATGGCATACAACTTGTTTTGGTGGTGAAGATTTAGGAGCTATTAATCCTAATACGCGGAAGTGCATATGGTGCAAATGATTTTACAGTAAATGAAAAATATGGTTGGTGTGAATATGAAAAGAATGGTGAAAAATATGTTGTATTAGCAGCAGCTACCCACGAAGGACTACAGGATAAGAAGTTAATTGCTTTAGGATACAAGAGATTGAATTATATACATTATTTTAGTTATAACGATACAATTAATTTTAAATTTAAAGAGCTTAACGATGATACAGTATATAAGGGAATTATTTGAGATACGTGCGGTGTATCACTAGATCCACAAGGAGAAGACGTGCATGGAGGTAATA
>OLPQ01001310.1_pt1 | contig 18176 bp, 17 predicted proteins | sample 1672451 | NCBI WGS metagenome assembly OLPQ01 (sample SAMEA3136687, study PRJEB25190) | human gut metagenome | biome: human gut; feature: human-associated habitat; material: faeces | place: Austria | collected 2013
TTTTCCCCGAACCGGGGCCTGCCAGAACCATCATAGGTCCTGACAGGTGGGCGATTGCCCTTAATTGAGATGGATTTTTCTTCATAATTGAGACAGATTCTTCATTACAGATTCTCAAGCTTCTCGATTGCTGCTTTCACACGGCGGATTGTCTCATCCTTGCCAATGATCTCCATGATCTCGGTAGCGCCTGCCGGTGTCATCTGCTTGCCTGAAACAGCTGTACGAAGAGGCCACATTACATAGCCGTTCTTGTAACCTTTCTCCTTGACAAATTCACTTAAGGAAGCGAACAGCGGATCATTGGTGTAATCCTCCTGAGCCTCCAGAAGCGGAAGAACTTCTTTCAGAACTGTAAGAGAAGTCTCTTCGTTTGTTTTCATTTTCTTGTGGCAGTACATGGATGCGTCGTACTCCGGAACAGCCTCAAAGAAATCGATGAGCGCCGGGATATCCGGGAAGGTCTCGATTCTGGTCTGAACCATACCTGCGATCTTCTTAAAGTTGAAGTCCTTTGTGAGAACCTGCTTCATGTATGGAAGTGCTTTCTCATAGAATACGTCCGGATCCATTTTCTTGATATACTCGCCGTTCATCCAGCGAAGCTTGTTGATATCAAATACAGCCGGGGACTTGTTGATGTGGTGGTAATCAAATTTCTCAACCAGTTCCTGGAGGCTGAAGATCTCGTTATTGTCTGCCGGGCTCCATCCAAGAAGTGCAACGTAGTTTACAATTGCCTCGGAAACGAATCCCTGGTCCAGAAGATCCTCGTAGGAAGAATGTCCAGAACGCTTGGACAGCTTGGCATGTGTCTCGTCTGTGATCAGCGGGCAGTGTACGTAGGTAGGGATTTCCCATCCGAAGGCTTCGTAAATACGGTTGTATTTCGGAGAGGAAGAAAGGTACTCGTTTCCTCTTACTACGTGGGTGATTCCCATCAGATGGTCGTCTACAACGTTGGCAAAGTTATAGGTTGGGTATCCGTCGGATTTGATCAGGATCAGATCCTCCAACTCCTCGTTGTTTACTGTGATGTCTCCGTAGATTACATCATGGAAGGTGGTTGTTCCTTCTGTAGGCATGTTGAAACGGATTACATGGGGCTCGCCTGCATCCAGACGGCGCTGTACTTCTTCCTTGGAAAGCTTCAGGCAGCGTTTGTCATAGATAGAGATCTCCTTGCCTGCAACTACGCGCTTCATGCTCTCCAGTTCTTCCTTCTGGCAGAAGCAGTAGTAAGCGTCTCCCTGGTCTACAAGCTGTTTGGCATATTTCAGGTAAATGCCCTGTGCCTGGCGCTCGCTCTGTACGTACGGTCCGTATCCGCCGTCCTTATCCGGTCCCTCGTCATGAAGAAGGCCTGTCTTCTCCATGGTGCGGTAAATAATGTCAACAGCGCCCTCTACATAGCGCTCCTGGTCTGTATCTTCAATACGGAGGATGAAATCTCCGCCTTCATGCTTGGTAATAAGATATGCGTATAACGCGGTTCGTAAATTTCCAACATGCATTCTGCCTGTAGGGCTTGGTGCAAATCTGGTTCTGATCTTCGTCATGATAATTGTTTCTCCTGTTTCTTTATTTGCGGCTGTTTCCCGCTATCGATACCTGCCCTGGAGCACGTTTGAAAAAGGCTCTGGCAGATTTCTCAAAATGGGTGTCGCGCCGCATCTTTTCTGTCTTTTCCCATTATATGATATCAGGGGCAAAAGACTTTTTGACCCTAACATTATTATATACCTAAAGGTTAAAAAATGTCTATAGGCTTTCCCGGACAAAATTTCTGGGAAATGCCGAAAAAAATCTCCCCGAAGCAGGTCCGCCTCAGGGAGATCAGCGCGCGTAAAAATTATGCGTCGATTCCTTTATCTCTCAGGTAGTCGATTACGTCGCCAACTGTATTCAGCTCTGTAAGCTCCTCTGCCGGGATCTCAATGTTGTACTCATCTTCCAGAGCCATAACAAGCTCGAAGAGGTCAAGGGAATCTGCTCCTAAGTCATCCTTAAAAGAAGTATCTGCGGTAATTGTCTCTGCGTCGCAGTTAAGCTGCTCTGCGATCATTTCACTCATCTTTTCTAACATTGTTCATTCTCCTTTAAATAAATATCGTAACCGTTCATCACCCTCACAGTTACGCCCTTCGCGATGCATCAAAATCATTCTTCACATGATTTCGCAGCCAGGTTCTCGGCTTCTCTTGCGCCGTATTTCATACACTGCGGAAAGTATATAATCTGGTGGCGCATTTGTCAAGAGAATTATAGTATAAATTCCGGTTCCTGGAATTTAATCTGTCTCGCCACGCTGAGGGCCAGTCCCATCTCTGCCATCAGGAACAAAACCGAGGTTCCTCCATAGCTGATAAAGGGCAGGGTAACACCTGTGTTCGGCATCAGATTCAGCACAACCGCCACGTTCATAATGACCTGAAGGGCAATATGTATAAACACACCGCTTACCAGCATGGAACCGAACAGATCCGGTGCATTCTGGGCAATAAAAAACAGTCTGTACAAAAGATAGGCAAACAGGGCCAGCACCATAAGTGCCCCAAAGATTCCCAGTTCCTCGCAGATAATGGAAAAGATCATATCGTTCTGTGCCTCAGGCACGCTTCCTAACTTCTGGATACTGTTTCCAAGCCCTCTTCCAAAAAAGCCGCCGGAACCAATGGCATAAAGGGCCTGCAGAGTCTGATAGCCGTCTCCGCTTGCATCTGCCTCCGGGTGAAGCCATACCTGGATACGGCGCAGACGGAAGCTTCCCTCTACTACATCCATGCGGGAAACAACATACACCAGGATTGCTGCCAGAACGACTCCCACTGCTGCCACGAGAATAAAAGGCTTGGTCTTTGGATGTGCAATAAATACCAGACCAACTGTAATTCCGAAAATAATAATAGCAGTACTTAAGTTCTGTGTCAGCCAGTATGCAAGAAATGCCTGGAAGCCTCCGACCCCGAGAAGTACCATAGATGCCTTTAAGGTTTTCACACGCTTGCCCATTTTCACGATCAGATAGGACAGACAGATGATCACCGCGATCTTGGCGACCTCTGCAGGCTGGAACTGAACTCCTAACTTCAGCCATCTTCTGGCACCGTGGGAGGTTACTCCAAGAGGCGTTTTAACAAGTACCATCAGCACCACAGCTGCAAAATAGATCAGCATAGGGATTTTCTGCAGAAGATGATAGTCAAAATAAGACTCTATAATTGCCATCACAAGACAGCCTATGCTGTAAAGAGCCTGCTTCTTGAAATAAAACATATCGTCCCCTTCATTGATCTGTGCCATGTAGGAGCTTGTACTGTAAAGCATAATAAGACCGAAGCACATGATCAGGATAATGACCGCTACCAGATTGAAGTCATAGTAGTCCGATTTCCCGATTTTCAGTGCTTTTCGGATTTCATAGGCAAGGCCTTTTTTCTTCTTTGCTGACCTGGCACCTGCCTTTTTGTTTTTCGCAGCATCCATTGAATCACCTGTTCCTGTTTCTTTCTATGTCAGTTTCTAGTGTGCCAACAAGTTGATTTCTAGAACAATCTTGCGTCTAAATTTCTTATTTCTGCGTTGTCGTCGGTCGCCGTAGCCACCGCTACGCCTCCTTCCTCCGCCTTGAAATAAAAAATTTATCCTGCAAGATTGCTACAAGAATCAACTTGTCGGCACACTAGCTTTATCCCTTTAGATAAGGTACAATAAAAGATACGCGGATAAAAATAAAATGAACCTACAGGAGGAATTTTCCAAAATGAAAAAAGCTACATTATTTGCAGCAGCAACTGCCTTATTAGGTGCAGTCTGGGTATCAGGTGCAACTGTCTTTGCGGAAACAGACGCTTTTCCTGTTACAGTAATGGACGACTTTGGCAATGAAGTTACACTGGAGAAAGCACCAGAGAGCATTGTATCTCTTGCACCAGTGGACACTGAGATCCTGTTTGCTCTTGGAGCAGGCGATTCTGTAACTGGAAGAACAGACTACTGCAATTATCCGGAAGAAGCTGCAGATGTAGATTCTATCGGAACATACATGGAACCAAACATGGAGCTGATCTTATCCAAATCCCCAGATCTTGTTGTAGCATCCGGATTCATCGATGACAACATCCGTCAGCAGTTAGAAGAAAACGGAACCGCCATTTTTATCACAAATGCAAGTGATCTGGAGTCCACAGAGAAAAACATCGAGACACTTGGAAAGCTCATCGGACATGATGCAGAGGCAGAAGAAGTTGTAAAGAACATGGAAGATGAGTGGACAGACTTAAGCGCAGAGCTTGAGAATGTGAAAGAAGAGAAAAGCGCATTTATCGATATAGGAAGCCTTTACAGCGCCGGACCATCTTCACTTCTGGACAATTCCATGCAGATGATCAAGGTAGAGAATGTGGCAGCCGATGCAGACAGCGCATGGCCGCAGCTTTCCGCAGAAGCAGTTGTGGAAGCAAATCCGGACGTATACATTTCCCTGTATTCCACACTTGAGGATGTACAGCAGACTGCAGGACTTTCTGATTTGGCATGCCTGAATGAAGACGGCGGATTCATCTATATCGATGATTCCAGCGTAGAAGGCGACATGATCCAGAGACCAGGCCCGCGTTACGTAGAAGGCTTAAAAGTACTTGCTGAGCTTGTTTATCCGGAAATCGCAGAGTAAATATTGGAATTCTGAAATTTAATAATGGAAGTACAAAGTAAGGGGCAAGGAATTTGCCCCTGCTTTTGTATCATCATATTTAAGAATTCAGAAGGCTTCCAAATACAAAAAGGAAAACTATATGAAAAACAAAAAAAGCAAAACCGGATTTCTTGTGCTGGCTGTTCTTCTTTGTCTTGGAATTGTCTGGGTATGTACCATTACAGGTGCAGCTTCTGTATCCATAAGTGATGCAAACCGCATTTTGCTGAACAAACTGTTTCATCTTAATGTAAGTCTGGAAGAAATCTCAAAAGGCAATATTACTATCATCTGGAACATTCGTTTTCCCAGAATTATTCTGGGTTTCATAACCGGAGCTGCCCTTGCGGTAAGCGGAGCCGGATACCAGGGCATTTTCAAAAATCCAATGGCAGATCCCTTTGTGCTGGGCATCTCATCAGGAGCCGCTTTGGGCGCTGCTGTAGGAATCGTATGCCATTTTACATTTCGCATAGGCGTGTTTAACAGCACCATGCTTCTGGCATTTGCAGGCTCCTTTGCCACATTATTCCTGGTATACAGTATTTCCCGGGTGGGCAGGCGAGTTCCAGTGGCAACCCTGCTGCTGTCGGGAGTGGCAATCAACTCCACACTTTCTGCACTGATGTCCTTTATCATGATGATGAACAAACAGAGCATGGATCAGATTATGTTCTGGACCATGGGAACTTTGAATGGAAAAGGCTGGAACCAGATTGCGGCAGTGCTGCCCTGGGTGCTTATCGGACTTGTGATCATGCTGCTTTCCTGCCGGGAACTGGATGTAATGCTCACTGGAGAAGAAACAGCAACCCAGTTAGGTGTAAATATTGAATTAGTAAAAAGAAAAGTCCTGTTCGCGTCCAGTCTTCTCACTGCATCGGTGATTTCTGTTACCGGAATCATTGGCTTTGTAGGCCTGGTAGTTCCCCATGTGGTACGCCTGCTCACAGGCCCCAAGCACCGCAGGCTGCTTCCGGTATCTATGGTATTTGGCGGCGCATTTATGGTAATCTGCGATACGGCTGCCAGAAGTCTGACCACCTCAGAAATTCCAGTGGGAATTATCACATCCATCTGCGGCGGTCCATTTTTCCTGTATCTGCTTCGAAAATCTAAGAAGGGAGGGGGAGTAGTATGAAAAATGAAAATCAAACAATGCTTTCCTTTTCTCATGCGGCAGTAGGATATGGGGAAAAAGTGGTGCTGCAGGATGTAAGCTTTCAGGTGAAAAAAGGCGAGTATGTGGCGTTAATCGGCTCTAATGGAACAGGCAAATCTACCCTGATCAAATGTGTGTCCGACCTTCTTCCCCTTACAGGCGGTGAGATTGAGATCTGCGGAAAAAACAGCAGGAAGCTGAAAGCCCGGGAGCGTGCGCAGATGGTAGCTGTGGTTCCGCAGTCCTATTATGTGGACTATGATTTTACTGTAGAGGATATTGTAATGATGGGGCGAAATCCCTACATCGATTTTCGCCATCGTGAAAGCCAGGAAGATCGGGAAATCGCAGAGCGCGCCATGAAACTGACCAAGACAGATATGTTCCGAAATCGGCTTTATAACCAGTTAAGCGGCGGTGAGCGCCAGCGTGTGATCCTTGCAAGAGCCATTACCCAACAGCCTGACATTATCCTTTTGGACGAGCCTACATCTGCACTGGATCTGCATCATCAGATTGAAGTAATGGAACTGATCCGTCAGCTGAACGAGAAAGAGCATATCACAGTGCTGGCAGTTCTTCACGATATCAATCTGGCATCCAGATTCTGCAGCAGAATCGTAATTTTGAAGGACGGAAAAGTGAAAGCCGACGGGCCCCCACGGGAAATTATCAATCGCCGGGAAATGGAAGAACTGTATGAAATGCAGCTCCTTGTGAAAAATAATCCCCTGATCGAAATGCCGGAAATTATTCCCATTCGCGTCATGGACGAGAAACAGACTGCGAAGCCTCTTAGGATCCACGTGATTTGCGGGGAAAAAGGCGGCGTGCGTATTTTGGAACAGCTGACCAATATGGGACACTTTGTCAGCGCTGGAGTTGTGAACCGGGAAAGCGATGATGCCGAGATCTGCGAATATCTGGGGATCCCAAGGATTGAGATTAATTCCTTCTAGACAGTAGGTCCAGAAGAGCAGGAGAAAAATCTGGAGCTGATGAAAGATGCAGACGCGGTGATCGTTGCGGACATTCCTTTCGGAGAAGCAAACATCCGCAATCTGGATGGCCTGGAGCATGTGAAGGGAGAACTTTACATTCACAGGAACATCAGGACTCAGGATTTCACACATGGGAAGCTGCAGAAACGCCTGGAGGAAATACAGAAGACAAAAGAAATCCATTTTTTTGAAAAATTCAATGCCGGGGACTGGCAGTAAAATCAAAGCTGTATTGCCCCAATGGAAAAATAACGAAATTGTAACGGAGAACAAAAATGATATACATCAGTCATCTCATTCCGGATGAGAAAATGAAATTCTTTGTGGAAAAATACGGTGTAGGAGTGGAGAGCATTGATTTTTCCATTTCGGACAACCTGGATCAGCTTTCCAGGTCTATAGAGTATTGTCGGGAAAAATTAAAATATATGGGAACGGACCAACTGATTCTGCACGGCCCATTTCTGGATGTGAATCCCTGCGCTTACGACAGTCTGGTAAGGGAAGCCACCATGACCCGTTTTTCCCAGTGCTATGAGGCCGGGCTGGAGCTTGGTGCAAAGAAGATCGTTTTTCACTCAGGAATGAACCCGTATACCTATTACAAAGAAGGCTGGGCAGATCATGTGTCTGTTTTCTGGCAGGAATTTATGGAGGATAGGCGGGAAATCGAGATTGTTCTGGAAAATGTGTTTGATAACGACTGGGAACTGCTTCTGGATGTTTACCAGCGGGTAAATCAGCCCAATTTCAAGCTTTGCCTGGATATAGGACATGCGCACTGCTATTCCACCGTAGATGCTCGAAAATGGGCGGAAAATCTGGCACCTTATGTGTCTCATGTCCATGTCCATGACAACTGCGGTGACCGGGATTCTCATATTGGTCTGGGAAAGGGAAATCTTCCATGGAAAGAAGTCCTGAAGCTTTTGCCCCAGGATCAGGGGCGTACCTGGACCATTGAATGCATGAAAAAAGAAGACGTACAGGCATGCCTTGAAAGCCTGTATGCCAGTGACTTTTGCGGAGTATGAGCAGTGCCGGATGGACCTCTTTTGTCGAATTATAGTACAAGTTGTCGGACGATTCTTGTTGCAAAATTCTGATATAAAAAGTAGAATAATGACGGAAAGTGCAAGGGAAAAATAGTAAGCTACTAATGAACTGTGCGTAATCAGTACATATCAGGAGGAAAATACAATGGAAATGACAACAAGAATGATCATGCTTCAAAATATTGAGAAGATGGTAAAGGAACAGGATAGAGTAGATGAAGAGGATTCCTATATCAAACAGGACAATGAAGATCTGAAATATCTGGAAGGCAGATACGAACAGCTGCAGCTCCCTCATACTGTGAAGCGTGTAATTGACGATTATATCGCCTGCATGCAGACAAGGGATGAGAGGTATTCTGATCTGTCCTATGCGGCAGGAGTGCGGGATACCATCAATCTGCTGAAGGGGCTTGGAATGCTCAAAGACACTGTTGCTGCGACAACAGGAATTTTGTAAAGTTAAAACAGGAAAAGAGTTATTGCAAGTGTGGCTGTGCCAGAAGCAGAAAACTGCTGGGAAGCCATATTGCAATAACTCTTTTTTGGCTTTTGGATAAATATCTTTTCCATATTTAAGAGTACTTGGAAGAACCAACGACAGTCTGGAGACCGTTACCTTATTCTGGACAGCCTCCGGAATTGAATTGAATGTAAGAGCAACAGAAATCTGTCTTTTCCGTAATATGGAAGGGGACAAGGTAAGAAATGTAAAGTTTCTTAGGGATACACCTGCATTTCCTACAGATGAGAAAACATTGCTTCAGGTGCTAAGTGTTGAGACAGACGGTGAATTTTTCCCGCTTGAGGAGCCAAAGCTTAGAATGGAAGTGATTGGGGACAGTATTACTTCCGGGGAAGGATGCAGCGGCGCAGAGAAGGAGATGACCTGGAATTCATTCTGCTTCAATGCAGTGGATCATTATGCATATATGGCAGCAAAAGAGCTTGGGGCGGTATATCACTGCATCAGCCAGAGCGGCTGGGGCGTTTTCTGTTCCTGGGAAGGCAATGAGCAGCAGGCGATTCCGCTGTATTATGAGCAGGTGTGCGGCCTTTTAAATGGTGAGCGAAATAAAGAACTGGGCGCTCTGGAAAAATGGGATTTCCAGAAGTTCCAGCCAGATGTAGTTGTGGTAAACCTGGGAACCAATGACGGCAGCGGCACCCGGGATATGGAAAAGGTTGAAAAGGCTGTGATTGATTTTTTAAGAAAAATAAGGGCATGCAATCCAGAGAGCATCCGGGACATCTGTCTCACAAAAAGGCAGCGAAGATACTGGCAGAAAAAATCCGGGAGATTTCTGGCAGCAGCGCGGATGTTTCTTTTGAATGAACAGAAAATCATGGTGAATTATCTGTGAAGATATGCTAAAATCGTTAATAATAAAAAACGAGGAGTGACATTATGAAAGTATTGATTGTGCGCCATGGTGATCCGGATTATGATATAGATTCCCTTACGGAAAAAGGCTGGAAAGAGGTGGAATATCTTTCCCAGAAGCTTTCTAAGCTGGATGTGAAGGCATTTTATGTATCACCTCTTGGAAGAGCCAGGGACACCGCAGCCCCAACCCTGAAAAAAATGGGAAGAACCGCAGTGGTATGTGAGTGGCTTCAGGAATTCCCCTGCCAGATCTGGCGCCCGGATGTGAAGGATAAGAAAATTATTGCATGGGACTGGCTGCCCCAGGACTGGATGGCAGACGAGCGCTTTTTCCAGTATGACCACTGGTTTGAGAACGAGGCCATGCAGGAAGGTCATGTGAAGGAAATGTACGATCATGTGACCGGAGAATTCGATAAGGTTCTGGCAAAGCATGGTTATGAGAGAGAAGGCCATTATTATAAAGTAAATGAGGAAAATAACGACACCATTATTTTCTTCTGTCATTTCGGACTGGAATGCGTGCTTCTCAGCCACCTGCTGAATGTATCTCCCATGGTGTTATGGCATGGCTGTGTAGCTGCGCCCTCATCTGTGACAACCCTGACAACCGAAGAACGCCGTCAGGGCATCGCTGCCTTCCGTATGAGCGCTTTCGGTGATATTTCTCACCTGTATGCCAACAACGAGCCGCCGGCTTTCGCCGCAAGATTCTGCGAAGCCTATGGAAATAAAGACCAGAGACACGATTAAGAACTTTTTATTGAATAAAAATTCCATTTGTGTTATAGGCGACAGGGAAAAACAGAGTCAGTAATAGCAAGTTTCGTATTCAGTTACGAATTCATTATTTTCATTTTAGAAATTTTATAAAATTATTAGAATTTGGACAAATATTTCTCACATTTATGCGATATGATATATACATCTTAAGAGAGAGAACTCTTAAGAAAAACTCTTTCCTTTCCCTAAAAATGTATAAATAAACCACCGTCTGTTGGCAAGAACGTCGACTGGGCGGTGGTTTTACGTTGTGCAAAAGCATATCTGGACAAGTTCTGAAGGATTGACTATAGTAAAGGATACAGACAATATTATGCCTGAGCAATTAAGCTAAATGCTGCTAGTGTACCGACAAGCTGATTTCTAGAACAATCTTGCGTCTAAATTTCTTATTTCTGCGTTGTCGTCGGTCGCCGTAGCCACCGCTACGCCTCCTTCCTCCGCCTTGAAATAAAAAATTTATCCTGCAAGATTGTTACAAGAATCAACTTGTCGGCACACTAGGGGATAGCAGTATTGGCATTTTATAATAAAATATGCAAAAAAATGGAGGATCCATATGCAGTCAGCAATTCAGCTGCAGGAGCTTCTGCGGTCTATTAACCGAAAGAGTTATCCTGCTTACAAGTCTTTGAAAGGTGTTTACCAGTTTCAGAAATATATTTTAGCAATCGACCATGTACAGGGAGATCCCTTTGCATCCCCATCTCATGTGAGCGTAAAAATTTCCCATAAGGCAGTAGGCTTTCCCGCTGCGTATTATAAAGATCATCTTACCAGAATTACGCTTGCGGATTATCTTACCCGCCAGTTTGAGCAGCAGGTGAACCGCTATACATTCCGCGCCAAAGGTTCCGGGAAAAGCGGTCTGATTTCTGTGACGAAGTGCGGACAGGAGGTTCTGGAGCGAACTGCCTGTGAGATTACAGAGCAGGGAATCATTGCCAGATTTTTCGTGGGATTCCCGGCGAATGGACGAACCATCAATTCAGGTGAATTGGAGAAGATTTTCTTTGAGTTTCTCCCTGTTTGTGTGGAAAAAGCATTCTTCTACCGGAATTTAAGTGGAAAAGATCTGGAAAATGCCATATTTCTGGCAGAAGATCAGCAGTTTATCCGTGAGGAGATTTCCAGACGTTCCCTTGCGGCTTTTGTAAACGATGGCGCGGTTTTGCCAAGAGAAAGCGGAATTTCTTCCAGACCGATGAAAAACTGCGTGGACTTTTTTTCCCCGGAAAGCCTGCGGGTGACCATGGAGCTTCCTCACAAAGGAAGGATCACAGGCATGGGAATTCCGAAAGGAATCACTTTGATTGTCGGCGGAGGCTATCACGGCAAATCTACCCTTTTGAATGCTCTGGAACTGGGCGTATACAATCATATCCAGGGGGATGGCAGGGAATATGTGATTACCGATTCCACTGCCCAGAAGCTGCGTTCTGAGGACGGACGATTTATAAAGGATGTGGATATTTCCCTGTTCATCAATGATCTTCCAAACAAAAAAGACACCAGTTGTTTTTCCACAGAGGATGCCAGCGGAAGTACTTCCCAGGCAGCTGGAATTGTGGAGGGAATCGAGGCGGGAAGCCATGTTTTCCTGTTGGATGAGGATACCTCTGCAACCAATTTTATGGTACGGGATGCCTTTATGCAGCGGGTAATCAGCCGGGAAAAAGAGCCCATCACTCCATTTCTGGAGCGTGCCCGTGACCTGTATGAGAAAGCAGGGATTTCTACTATTTTGGTGGCCGGAAGCTCCGGCGCATTTTTCCATATTGCGGATACGGTGATTCAGATGGACAATTACAGGCCTGTGGATATTACGGATAAGGCGCGGAAGCTTTGCGGGGACTATCCTTTAAATGAAAGCACAGCATCCGAATTCTGCCTGCCTCACAGCCATCGGATCATGTCCAAGGCGGCACCGTCCAAAAGCCCCAAAAAGGACTATTACGGCTATTTCAAGCCCCAGGATAAACCAGAGCGCCTGAAGGTAAAAGTACACGGCCGTGACGGTTTTTCCATTGGCAAACAGGACGTGGATCTGCGGTATATTGAGCAGTTGATCGACAGCGAGCAGACCCAGGCACTTGGCGGACTTTTGAAATATGCTGTGGAGAAGCTGATCGACGGAAAAAGAACTCTGCCGGAAATCGTGGAGATTTTGTGTGACCGGCTGGAAAAAGAAGGCCTGTCTTTCCTTGCCGAGGGGTACATTTCCTGTGGATATGCAGTGCCTCGCAGACAGGAAATCTACGCCTGCTTTAACCGTTACAGAAGACCGTGAACGCGAAATACTGTCGCGGCGCTGCCCACATGTGCAGGAATAAACTTCCATCAGTTTGTGCAGGAAAGCATATTTGTCGGTAGCTTTTTGGTTCGTTATACGTTATAATGAACTTTGGATGAGGAAAACGCCGGGACCAGGGCTGACCAGGAAATTTATTTCTGCAGTCTGCATGCTCTGGAATTGACCTGGTGTTGCAAGGATAACAGAAGAAAGGTGGATATAGATTTATGGAACGTCCAAATGCATGGCTTTCATATTCCGAGGCTGATATGAATCAGCTGGAAGATGTAGCAAAGAAATACCGTCATTTTTTAAATGTGGGAAAAACAGAGCGTGAGTGCATCACACAGATCGTGAAAGAAGCCGAAGAGGCTGGTTATGTTTCCCTGGAAGAAAAGGTGAAAAAAGGCGAGGCTCTCAAAGCAGGAGATAAGGTTTACACAGTTGGCATGAAGAAGATCATTGCCCTGTATCATATTGGAGAGGACGATCTGGCAGAAGGTATGAATATCCTTTGCGCGCACATCGATTCCCCAAGACTGGATATCAAGCAGAATCCGTTATATGAGGATACAGACCTTGCATATCTTGACACCCATTATTATGGCGGTGTGAAGAAATACCAGTGGGTTGCCCTTCCTATGGCAATGCACGGCGTAATCGTGAAGAAGGACGGAACCGTTGTGAATGTAACAATCGGTGAGGATGAGGAAGATCCGGTTCTTTATATCACAGACCTTCTGATTCATCTTGCAGGACAGCAGATGGCAAAGAAAGCTTCCGAGGTTGTAGAGGGTGAGAAGCTAGATATCCTCATTGGAAGCCGTCCTCTTGCAGATCTTCCGGATGATAAGAAGAAAGAAGCTGTGAAAGAGAATGTTCTTCGCATCCTGAATGAGAAATATGGTGTGGAAGAGGAAGATTTCCTTTCCGCAGAGCTTGAAATTGTGCCGGCTGGCAAGGCCCGTGACTGCGGACTTGACCGCAGCATGATTGCTGGTTACGGACAGGATGACAGAGTTTGCGCATACACTTCCCTTCTGGCTCTTCTTGAGATGAAAGCTCCAAAGCGTACAAGCTGCTGTCTGCTGGTTGATAAGGAAGAGATCGGAAGCGTAGGAGCTACCGGTATGCAGTCCCGTTTCTTTGAGAACAGCGTAGCAGATGTTCTGGATGCACTGGGACAGTATTCTGACCTGAGACTGAGAAAGGCGCTGAAGAATTCCAGCATGCTCTCCTCTGATGTAAGTGCTGGATATGATCCTGCATTTGCAGAAGCTTTTGAGAAAAAGAATTCTGCATATCTTGGAAGAGGTATTGTGCTGAACAAGTTTACTGGAGCCCGCGGAAAATCCGGTTCCAATGATGCCAACGCTGAGTATGTGGCAAGAGTCCGCAAGATTTTCAACGATCACAATGTATTTTTCCAGACTGCAGAGCTTGGCAAGGTAGATGTGGGCGGCGGCGGAACCATCGCTTATATTGCTGCTCTTTATGAAATGGAAGTAATCGACAGCGGCGTATCTGTTCTCAGCATGCATGCACCGTGGGAGGTTACAAGCAAGGCAGATGTATACGAAGCTTATAAGGCTTACAAGGCATTCCTTCTGGATGCATAATAGAATGAATGAAAGTACCGGGCAGACATTGACATGATGTCTGTCCGATATTTTTCTGGCAGTTAAGTGAGCCATTCAAATTTGGAAAATAACGCAGATGAATATTTAAATGGGGAGAAAACAGTATGATAAAAAAACAGGCACCTGGGGAAACCATCCTGAAAGTGGGCGGCATGCTCCTCCTTTTTCTGGGGGTAATGCTGGCATTTGGCAGCGGAAACACACTTTCCCTGGCAACAAGAGGCAGCGCTGACAGTGCGGTGATAGAGTATCTTCAGCAGAATAATATGACCTATACCCAGCTGGTGGCAAGTACAGTGATGGTCCTGGCAGCAGGAGTAATCTACCTGGCAGCAGGCGTAGTGGGCGTGAAACAGGCAGGCAATATAAAAAACGCAGGAATGTGCATAGGAATGGGAATCCTTCTGGTTGCGGAGGTTATTGCGGAAGTGATGGTCACTATGAATTTTGGCGAATTTGATCCTGCATCTGTAATCCGCATGCTCATGTTCCCGGCAATTTACATGGTAGGAGCCATCCTCAACTGGCAGGCAAAGAACGCCGAAAAGCAGTAAAATAACGGTAGTATGGGTTGCACATCAAATCGTACCAATAACACGAAAAAAACATACAAAAAAATAAATAAAAAAATTCAAAAAAGGTGTTGACAAAACAGTAGGTATCGTGTAGAATACTCATTGTTGCGAGGGAGAAACGCAAGAGCGTAAGAAACTCGTAAGAATCAAATGTGTGTTTAGCTCAGCTGGATAGAGCGTTTGGCTACGGACCAAAAGGCCGGGGGTTCGAATCCTCTAACACACGTAACTAAGAATCGGAATCATTGAGAAATCAGTGGTTCCGATTTTTTTTGTTACCATCTTTCGTTTTTTACGATATATACTATGAATGGAAAAATTCCAATGGAGGATTTCCATTCACAAGGCGCCTTACAATCTTATAGCGCGCCCCCAAATTGTGACGCACATCTTGCAGAAAGCCTTTTGGGGGCACGCTCTAGAAACCTGGAGGATAATCTGTAAATGAAAGACAATGAGATTATAGATTTATTTTTGGCAAGAGATGAGAAAGCAATTGAAGCAGTAAGTGCGAAATATCATCCCTACTGCTATAAGATTGCCTGGAATTTACTTGCAAATAAAGAGGATGCCGAGGAATGCCTGAACGACACCTGGTTTTCGGTCTGGTCGCGGATTCCTCCTGCACGCCCTTTGGCTTTAGCCCAGTTTTGCGGTCAGATTACAAGAAATCTTAGTATTGACCGTCTGAGGAAAAAGCATGCCGGGAAGCGTCCGGACGTTCATATGGCAGATGTTCTTGGTGAAATGGATCAGCTAAATATTGCGTATACCATGGACGATCAGCTGGCAGAAAAAGAGCTGCTGAAAGTCATCAATGATTTTCTTGGAAATCTGAAAGCCGAAGACCGGGATATTTTTGTAAGAAGATACTGGTTTCTGGATTCTATTGCCGCAATTTCCAAAAGACATCATATGTCAGCTGGAAGTGTAAAAATGAATCTGTACAGAAATCGAAAGAAACTGCAGAAGGTGCTGGAAAAAGAAGGAGGCCGCCTATGAAGAAATTTGATTTTTCAAAAGAATTCGGAAATATTGATTCGAAGTACATCAGTGAAGCAGAAGAGGAATGGAAGGGAAAAAAGAACATCTGGACACCAACGTTTTGGAGCAGAGCGGCAGCAGCATGCGTGATCGTGGCATTGGGCTCCGTAATTTTTTCAAACCCGAAGGTACAGGCCGCAATGAAAAATCTTACATTGTCTATAGAAGAGACGCTAGGTTTTCCCAAGAGTATTGCTTCCTACACAGAAGTATTAAACACTTCTCAGACGGACAAAGGAATTACCGTAACCTTAAAAGAGGTAGTTCTGGATGATGGAGTTTTGCTGGCAAAGGTGCATGCAGAAAAAACAGCTTCTGGTCAGGAAGCGGCAGATCCTGATCAGGATGCACTGACTTTTGCAAATACACAACTTGATATTGATTATCACAAAACTACCATAAACGGGCAGAAAATGAATGAGTACGAAAGCGGAAGCTATCTGCCGTATTCAGAAGAAGAGTTATTAAATACAGGACTGGATGAAAATGTCTATGATGCTGTTCTGGAATCCCGCTTTTCCACTGATGGAGATTTGGGGGAGAATCCGGAAGTACATTTGGTGCTTGGTGCCTATAGAGATGAAAATTTAGGCGAAGATTATTTCGCGGAGTTTGAGTTTGACTTTTCTATCCCGCATGAGGAACTTATGAAGCAGACTGTTCACAAAAAACTGGAAGACGTTTCCATTGAAACGGATGAAGGAACCATTAAATTAACCGATTTTTCCATGAATAAACTGCAAAGTACAATGACAGCAGAAATTCCGGAAGAACTTGCGGAAAAACTGTACAATAATTATGAGATGATACTTGTCGGAACAGACAGTAAAGGAAATCAGGTGCAGTATGAACTAAGCAATGAATCGGGGGATGGCAAACCTCACTGGAGCTTCAAAACCAGTTTCTGGGGTATGTATCAGCTGGATTCTGACGGCCCTGTACTTTTGCTTCCGGACATTGACAGCGATGGTTTGGAATTGCAGCTTTATGCTCGTGAGCGTTACATGGCGTCAGATGCGGATATTATTTTTGACGATGGAACAGTGTTGACTACGGATGATCCAGTTGAAACCGCAATTATTGGAGGGGCAGACGCGCCTACTGAAATAGAGATACAGGATAACATGGATCCAAAAGAAAATGCGGATGACGAGCTTTATGGAACAGAAGAAAGTGATGCCTGGGGAGAAGCTGGCATTGAGGATGACTCAGATTATGGAATTGCCGTTGGGAATAAGATTAAGATTCAACTTAAATGATAGGAGAGAATGAATGCCAGAGCCTGCTGCAAAAAGCATCTCATATTTACAGAAATACACTCTGAAAATGCTATTCTAACTCAAAAATCCCTTGTCAAAGAAGCTTTGCGCGTCTGTTTTTCTGGTGTAAAAGGCAAATTGCTTTTCATTTGGCCGTTTTTTTTCTATAATCTCATGTAAGAAAGCAAAAACGACTGGAAGAACAGGAGCGAAGCAAATATGAACATAGGCAGTCAGATACTGAAAATTCGAAAAGAAAAAGGATTAACCCAGGAGGAATTTGGAAAAATATTTCACGTCACCAGGCAGACCGTATCCAACTGGGAAAATGAGAAGAGCTATCCGGATCTGCGGATTCTTATAGACATCAGCAACCGTTTCGACATTTCCCTGGACGTCTTAATAAAAGAAGATGTCAAGATGGTAAAAACCATGGATAAAGAAAGAGTGCTGGGAACATTGAAACGGGAAAAATCTGTTATTGATTTTTTCACAGGCGCAGGTACCGGAATTGTGATTACCTGCCTGTTCTCAGCAGATACTATGGCCAGAACGATTACCATTGCGTTAGGCGTGGTCATGATCGGAATCGGATGGTACCGTGAAGCTAAATATGATAAAAAACTGTTCCGATATATGAAAGAAGACGAAGAGCGTTGAGGGGGGAAAAGGCATGAAAATCTGGCGTGAATTATTAAGTTATGTGAAATTGATTGTCATAGTAGTGGCGATTACTCTGGTTATCAATAATGTTGTTCTGATTAACGCGAAAATCCCTTCGCCCTCCATGGAAAACACACTTATGGTCAAAGACCGTCTCTTTGGCTTCCGCCTGGCGTACGGAATTAACCTGAATCTGTTCGGCTATGAAATTTCCGAAAAGTTCAAGGATCCTGACCGGTTCGATATTGTAATATTCAAATCTCCGGATGACGAAAGCCGTCTCTTTATCAAGCGGGTAATCGGGCTTCCTGGAGAAACTGTGGAAATTAAAGATGGAAAGGTCTATATAAACGACTCCAGTACTCCATTGGACGATTCCTTTATTCCAGAGAAAATGACGGGAAATTACGGCCCATACAAGGTCCCGGAAAACTGTTATTTTATGCTTGGCGATAACCGGAATAATTCCAACGACTCCCGTTTCTGGAAAAATAAATTCGTCCGCTTCGACCAGCTTGTGGGAAAAGCTGTGGTGAGATATTATCCATCCATCAAGTGGCTGGGCTAGAGCGTGTTTGAAAAAGGCTTTCTGCAAGATGTGCGTCACAATTTGTGGGA
>OLPQ01001322.1_pt1 | contig 18082 bp, 17 predicted proteins | sample 1672451 | NCBI WGS metagenome assembly OLPQ01 (sample SAMEA3136687, study PRJEB25190) | human gut metagenome | biome: human gut; feature: human-associated habitat; material: faeces | place: Austria | collected 2013
GGTTCCTAAGTAGCTGGGAACCACACAAATTACCGTAATATCAAACTTATCCAACATGCCTTCTGCGAGTTCACGGAGAATTTGGCCTGTGGATGCAGTATCAGGTATGTAGTAATGTGCATAAATCAGCAGTTTCTTTTTTGCCATCCTGCATCTCCCCTCTGTGTACTTCTCTACTCACACTATTAGTCACGCTGGAAAATATCGCGTGTGTAAACCTTATCCTTCACGCCATCCAGACACTTGTCATAGCGGTTTGCGATGATTGCGTGGCTCATTTTCTTGAACTTAGCCAGATCATTAACCACCAAGCTGCCAAAGAAAGTCTCTCCATCTTTCAGGGTCGGCTCGTAGATGATAACAGTTGCACCCTTGGCCTTGATGCGCTTCATGACACCCTGAATAGAGCTCTGGCGGAAGTTATCGCTGTTGCTCTTCATGGTCAGGCGGTACACGCCGATGGTCACAGACTTTTCCTGCTTCTCATCGTATTCATTATCCTCATCATAGCCGTAGTAACCAGCCAGCTTCAGGACACGGTCTGCGATAAAGTCCTTTCGGGTTCTGTTGCTCTCCACAATCGCCGACATCATGTTCTGCGGCACGTCGGCGTAATTGGCCAAAAGCTGCTTGGTGTCCTTCGGCAGGCAGTATCCGCCGTAGCCGAAGGACGGATTGTTGTAGTGGCTGCCGATGCGAGGATCAAGGCAAACACCGTCGATGATCTGCTGAGTGTTCAGCCCCTTGCTCTCTGCATAGGTGTCCAGCTCATTGAAGTAGGCAACGCGCAGAGCCAGATATGTATTGGCGAACAGCTTGACGGCCTCCGCCTCGGTGAAGCCCATGAACAGCGTATCAATGTCTTCCTTGATGGCGCCCTCCTGCAACAGCGCCGCAAACTCGTGTGCGGCCTCTACCAATCGCTCATCACTTAAATCAGTGCCGACGATGATACGAGAAGGATAAAGATTGTCATAAAGAGCCTTGGATTCGCGCAGGAACTCCGGGCTGAAGATGATGTTCTTGCTGCCGAACTTCTTACGCGCGCTTGCAGTGTAGCCAACCGGAATGGTAGACTTAATGACCATGATGGCATCCGGGTTGTACTCCATAACCAGCTTGATCACAGCCTCGACCGCGCTCGTATCGAAGCGCTGCGTGTGGCTGTCGTAGTTCGTAGGAGCCGCTATAACAACAAAGTCCGCATCTGAGTACGCAGCCTTTGCATCCAGCGTTGCAGTCAAATTCAGTTCTTTCTCTGCGAAGTACTTCTCGATATAGTCATCCTGAATCGGAGACTTGCGATTGTTGATCAGCTCAACCTTCTCCGGAACAATATCAACTGCGGTCACCTGATGGTGCTGAGAAAGCAACGTGGCAATTGACAAACCCACATAACCAGTGCCCGCAACGGCAATTTTCCTTTTTTCCATGCTTCGTATTCCTTTCAACGCCCTTTCGGCATTTTTTCGTCCCGCTTAAATGGCAAAAGCCCGAGACTGCCGCTTGTCTGGCCTCGGGCTTTCATATCAAATACGTTTAATTTCCGCCTTCAGCCCATCACAGATAACATCTGGCTTTATTATTTTTATTATAGTCTTCTTTCCCCTCGCTTGTCAAGTTACCAATACCGTTCGCGCCTTTTTTTAGCTAATTTTCCGTTTTCAAGTCGTTCGCATGCACGTTCCTCTCGCGCGTCGCTCTTGACATTTTCTTCATTTAGGCGTACACTGATTTCATCAATTCCCAGTAATGCAATAGGAAAGGATGATTCACCGATGAAGCCTGTTACCGATTCCCTGCTGAATCGTTTCGGCGCGGATTATGAAGCCAGCGCCGAGCGCCATCTCGCCACCCTCGCGCTTTCCAAAAGCGAATTGAGCAGCGTCGCGTTTTCTTCAAAGGGCGCGAACGCCATGCGTCAGAAGTTTTCCGTCGAGGTGCCGACGCTGGAGGTCACCAACCAGAAATCCAGCGGCCGCTGCTGGCTCTTTGCGGCGACCAACGTTCTGCGCGAGCGAATCGCTCAGGCGCGCAACCTCGAAAATTTTGAGCTGTCGCAGAGCTATCTCGCCTTTTGGGATAAATTCGAGCGCTGCAATTACTTCCTTGAGAGCATTTTGGAAACCGCCGCTCTGCCGACGACCGATCGCACGGTGATGCACATTCTCTCCACCGGCGTGCACGACGGCGGCCAGTGGGATATGTTCGCCAACATCGTCCGCAAATACGGCGTGATGCCCAAGGACGTCTATGACGAAACATATCAGAGCAGCAACACCCGCTCGATGAACGCGCAGCTCAATCGCGCGCTCAAGGTCGCGGCAGCAGGCCTGCGCCGAATGGCTGCCGACAAAGCCGACGCGGACGCCATTCAGGCCGAAAAAAACAAGACGCTGAATGCGATTTACGGCTTCCTCTGCAGCTGCTACGGCGAGCCGCCCAAGGCCTTTGATTTTGAGTTTGTCGATAAGGATCAGGTCTATCACATCGAAAAGAACCTCACTCCGCTGACCTTCGCCGAGCGCTACGTCGGCGATCTGCTCGATCAGGTCGTCAGCGTCATCCACGCCCCGACGGCCGATAAGCCCTATCACAAGACCTACACCATCCGCCTGCTGGGCAACGTCGTCGAAGGCCGCCCCGTCGTCCACCTCAACCTGACGATGGACGAACTCAAGGCCGCGATCATCGCCCAGCTCAAGGCGGGCAAGGTCGTCTGGTTCGGCAGCGACGTCGGCCACTTCGGCGAGCGCACGCTGGGCATTTGGGATGACCGCAGCTTTGATTTCGCCGCGCTGACCGGTCTCTCTCTGGCCATGGACAAGGCCGACGCGCTGGATTACGGCCTCGCCGCCATGAATCACGCCATGGTGCTCACCGGCGTGAACCTCGACGAAGCCGGAAAGCCGACCCGCTGGAAGATTGAAAACAGTTGGGGCGATAAGAACGGCGAAAAGGGCTACTATGTCTGCTCGGATAGCTGGTTCGATCAGTACGTCTTCCAGGCCGCCGTCGAGCGGGAATACCTCGGCGGCCTCGCCGACCTCGCCGCGCAGGAGCCGATCGTCCTCGAGCCGTGGGATCCGATGGGCACGCTGGCGGATTAAACGCGCACCTTCAAACATCAAAACGGATTGCCCGTCTGCTTCTGCAAACTTCGGCAATCCGTTTTCTTTATTGTGCGTCCGCCGTTTTTCTTGGCGGGTTCACCCGTTTGAATTTAATTGCCCGTTCCGGCGTTGTTTCCGGGCAGTCTTCGTCAAATGTAATCGGCATTTTCCGCGCGTTCTCCAGTTCCGCCAATTCTTCCGGAGTAAAAGCCAGTTCCCTTCTGGTTTCGGCAGGCAGGCTATTCATATTTACCATAATACAACCCCCTTTCAAAGTTTGTCGCCAATCTGGCTGAAATCAGGCGAGTCACTTCTGTCCGCTTACCGTTATTTTCTATTTTTATTCGTTCTGTGTACACAACAAACAGGATTTCATTGATCTTTCCGATAGATTGTCCGACCTCGCCGACCAGTACAAGGTTGCCTGACGACGTGTCTCCTATGGTATCATATCGTATTTCGCCTTCACTATGCTCATCGTCGCATAATTCGATTCGGTCATAATCAAAAAAGATGCGCGCCGCACTTTTGAAGGAAATTCCATGCTTTTTAATGTTGATTTGATTCTTTTGCTCATCGTATTCGAACGCAAGCCCGCCAAGAGTAAACGATATCGTTCTACCTTCGTTCATACGCCTTTCTCCCATGTTCTCTCTTCTATTTGATCTTATCACATCCATTCCGTTAAATCAAGCGTCTTCTTTTTCAAAGGTCACCCCCCTTTCACACCGCCCTCCTCTTTGGAATAGGCTATGGTATCTGAGAGAAAGGAGGGCGGCGGAGTTTTTGACGAACTCCGCCATGCAGATATGGAACAAGATCGAAGCATTTTGGATGCGCCCGTCGCGCCCCTGCCCAATCCCGGCGAAGGCGGCCCCGTCTACTCCGGGGAGGACGACGGGCCGGTTCCGGTGATTCCCTGGCCCAATCCCGACGACGACGGCCACGTTCCCGTCGCGCCCCTGCCGAGCCCCGGCGAAGGCGGCCCCGTTTCCCCCGGCAACGTCATCCAGCCGCTGCCCGTTCAGCCCTTGCCCACCATTACATACGCCGCCGTTCGCTTTCTAAACGCGGCCTACGGCTATCCCGCCTTCCGCGTCTATGTGGGCAACCGTCGGGCGGCCGGCCTGTTGAATTTCGCGTCGCTCTCGGGCTACACGCGACTAGCCGCGGGTTACCAAACCGTGACCGTCACCGGCACGGACGGCTATATCTACATCCAGAAGACCATTCCGTTTGAATCCGGCGGCCGCTTCACCGTCGCCGTCATCAATCGCCCCGGCGGGCTGGATCTGCTGCGCATCACGGATACCTGCTGCTTTGCCCCGTCGCGGGCGGCGCATTTCCGCGTCGGCAACCTCGCCCGAAACAGCGGCGCGCTCGACGTTCTCCTGCCGGATGGCCGCGCGGCCTATTCCGATGTGCGCTTCAAGGAGATCACCTCGTTCAAGCGCATCGCTCCCGGCGCATACGAATTTCTCTTTGCGGAAACCAATCAGCTTCCCGCGCCCGCTTACACGGATATCGAAACGCTGGATTCCGCGTTCATCGGCGCGAATCCGCTTCCCGATACCGCCGCGTCGGTCTATCTGCAAGTGACGCGCGGCCGCGCCTACACGGTCTATCTGCTGCAAAGCGGGCAGGGCTACAACGCCATCAGCCCGCTGGTCGTGGAAGACGCGATCTAAAACAAATACAAGCCGCCTTTTTGAAGGTGGCTTGTATTTGTCTACAGTCTGATCCTGTACCGTGTTTCATTTCGGATTGAATGTTCCTATTTTCCTTCTATATTCAATTTTCCATCGTTATCGGCACCGACTCCACATAACATGTATCCGGGCAAATATCAATTTGATTGTTCCATACCACCCGGCTGTCTACCTTCGGGTCGATATCCCAGCATACGGTGTGGTCTTCATTCAGATACACACGCTTGAAATCCTTCCAGTCAGCGATTTTCTGAAAAACGCCTTCCCTTAGGTCAGCGCGCATATCCAGCCTTCGTTTTTCTCCGTCGTCAAACGTCAAGGTCAGCGTATAATCATCGTTCGCCTTTACCGCCGTAATCCGCTTACGTCCGCTTGCAAAATATTCCGCATAAGGCCGCGAAAAACCACGCGCCAGATATTCTTCAACCGTCTTTTTCATTCATCTCACCTCCGGATTCACCCAACGAAGAATGAAAAACTCATTTCAGCGGCTCAATCTCGAAAAGTTCCTGCTTTTTCTGCGCCAATTCCCAATTTTCCATCAATTCATCCTGATGAAACGCAGCCCAGCCCAACAGCATTTTAAGTTGCTTGGAGGGCATGCTTCCTTCCAAAACTTCGATATCCAGGATAGACACGATGACTTCATCTTCGCCGTAAGAAGCATGGAAATGCGGCGGCATGTGATCCCGCCAGTTAATCGAAATCTTGATTCCCCGAAATCTGCAAATCGTCGGCATAACGTTTCCCTCCCCTCTTCGTTTATATTATACCAAAAAACAACCTTCGGAAGCAATAGCGCCATATGCAAAACCGGCGAGCCCCCATCAGGCGGCTCGCCGGTTTCTTAATTTTCGCTTACTTCACCACGCCGATGGCGTTCATCTGTGCCGGGATGGACATGGTAGCCATGCCGTTGGTGTAGAAGGTCGCAGTTTCGCCCGCTTCCATCGTCACGCCGTCCGGCAGGGAGAGCACCACCTGCTCGCCGCCATCCGCCGGGGTCACGAGTACGCGGCCGTCCTCCTCCACCGCATCCACCGTGCCCTTCAGCGGATAGACGTTGATCGCCAGCGCCGCAATCTGCGCGGGGATGGAGCGCGTCATCTTGCCGTCGTAGATCACCTCGGCATACTGGCCGACGGCCAGCTCACCCTGCTGGAGCGAACCGTTGTAGAGCGTGTCGTCGAAGATGTTGACCTGCACCGTGCCCTGCTGCGTGCCTTCCAGAATCAGGTATTCGTCGTTGATCTCCGTAATCTGGCCGCAGAGCGTATCGATTTCCTCTGCGCCGTCCTCCGTCTCCGTCTCTTCGCGCAGCGCGTTCGCCGTTTCCGTCTCTTCATTCGGCGCGCTCGTCGTCGTCTCCGGCACGGCCGTTCCTTCCGGCGTCGCGCCCTGTTTTTTGTCGCTCGCGCCCTTCACCGCAAAACCGATTCCCAGAGCCACCAGAATCGCCGCCGCGAAAATCATCCACTTTTTCATATTGTCGTCCTCCTGAATGTCTTTTTGAAGTCGAACCGCTTTGTTCGATATCATTTAGACGGATGAGGCGGCAAAAAAGTTCCCGGCTTTCAGAAATTTTTTTCGGGAAATTTCGAATACCCCAAAATGCCGACCGTCTGCGTGGTCGGCGCGAAGGCTCGCCCGTTCCACGCCAGCGTCGTGATGAAGTCGCCCAGCGCGTCCGCGTGATACAGCCCGCTGATCTTCTGCCACGCCACCAGCTCCAGCAGCCCGTCGCGGTTCACGTCCGCCGGGTAGAGCAGGCTCACGGGATCAACGAAGCCCGTCTGCGGCTGCCTGAGCACGCCGTTTTCGTCGTAGAACTGCGCGAGATAGTCGCCGTCCTTCCCCGCCAGATCAATGAAATACGCCATGCCCGTGTTTTCGCTCTCCGCCCGAACGACGTATTGATCAAGGTACTGCACCCGGTATCGCATCCTCTTGGCGTATTGCTCGCTGTCAAACACCGTCTGATACGTGCCGTTTTGGTACGCGACGACGCTGTACAGCCCCACCGCGCCGCTCGATCCCGTTTCCAGCGCGATCAGCGCATCCACCCGGTCGCGCGCCGTCATGCTGCCCAGCACCAGCTGCGGATCATAGCCGCCGTCGTGCGCCAAAGGGACGCGCGCGGTTCTCCCCGTTCGGCCATCCGTGATTTCCAGCTCAATGTTCTGCCAATACGCCGATCCCGCGCTCTGTTCGCCGGATAAAACCAGGCTTTCCGGCGCACCGTCGCCCGTCAGGTCACCCCTCGCGGTTGCAATCCGTTTCCGCATAGCCTCTCCCCCTTTTCAGAAGAGCTTATGTGTCGGGGCGGAAAAAAAGCCCTCGCGGACGGGCTTCAAAACAGGCTCTGCTTCCACATTTTCCCATACGTTAAAAAAATCCCCCATGCCCGGCGTCGTTTCGACACGGACATGGGGGAAACGTTTATGGATTAGGAAACCGACGGCCTTCTATTCGCCGCTGCGCTGTCGCCTTCCCGGCGGGTCTTGCCCGCGGGCAGCTTGCGCTTGGGTTCGCCGGGCACGAGCGTCGGCTCTTTGCCCTCGGAAATGACCTCCGGCGTGACGACGACCTTCGCCACGTCGCTGCGCGACGGCAGATCGAACATCGTGCCCATCAGCGCATCCTCGATGATGGCGCGCAGGCCGCGAGCGCCGCTCTTGCGGGCAATCGCCTTCGCAGCAATCGCCTTGAGCGCGTCCGGCTCGAACTCCAGCTCCACACCGTCCATCTCCAGCAGCTTGCCGTACTGACGGCACAGCGCGTTGCGCGGCTCGGTCAGGATGCGCACCAGCGCGTCCTCGTCGAGGTTATCCAGCGTCACGATGATCGGCAGGCGGCCGACAAACTCCGGAATCAGGCCGAACCTCAGCAGATCCTCCGGACGGATATCCTTGAGCACCTGACCGACGTTGCGCGTCTCCTTGCTCTTGACGTCCGCGCCGAAGCCGATGGAGCCCGCGCCCTCGCGCTTTTCGATGATCTTGTCGATCCCGTCAAACGCGCCGCCGCAGATGAAGAGGATGTTGGTCGTGTCGATCTGGATGAACTCCTGATGCGGGTGCTTGCGCCCGCCCTGCGGCGGCACGCTGGCGACGGTGCCCTCGATGATCTTGAGCAGCGCCTGCTGCACGCCCTCGCCGGAGACGTCACGGGTGATAGACGTGTTCTCGCCGGATTTTCTGGCGATCTTGTCGATCTCGTCGATGTAGATGATGCCGTGCTGAGCCCTCTCGACGTCCCCGTCGGCGGCCGAGATGAGCCGCTGCAGCACGGTCTCCGCGTCATCTCCCACATACCCGGCCTCGGTGAGCGTCGTGGCGTCGGTGATGACGAACGGCACGTTCATGACCTTGGCGAGGGACTGCGCGAGATACGTCTTGCCGACGCCGGTAGGGCCGAGCAGCAGTATATTGGATTTGGCGACCTCGACGTCGGCGAGCGGATCCGTGCGGCGGCGACGCCCGAGCGCCTGCTTCTTGCCGTGGAACTGCCCGGCCGATTCGCGCAGTTCCATGTTGACGCGCTTGTAATGGTTGTAGACGGCGACCGACAGCGTGCGTTTCGCCGCGCTCTGCCCGATGACGTACCGGTCGAGATAGGCGCTGATCTCGGCGGGCTTGGGCAGTGTCAGGGCGTTGACATCGGCGCTGTGCTGGCGTTCCTCCGAGACGATGTCGACGCACAGCTCGATGCATTCGTCGCAGATGGCCGCGCTTGGGCCTGCAACCAGCTTGCGTACCTGATGCTCGGTCTTGCCGCAGAACGTGCACCGAGGCACGTCCTCGTTGTAACTCACCACGCGCCCCATGCAGCTCTCCTTCGACTATGCGTCCCGTTATGCGCACTGTTACGAGGATACCCCCGGCCTGACGGCGACGGGGGTATCCACTTGTGAAGATTCATGAACCTCACGAACGGTGTTCGAGCACTTCGTCCACGATGCCGTAATCCTTGGCTTCCTGGGCGGTCAGGAACGTATCGACCTCGATGTCCTTGCGGATCTTCTCGACATCCTGTCCGGTGTGCTTGGCGAGCGTGTTCTCCAGCCATTCGCGCATGCGCAGCATCTCCTTGGCCTGGATCTCGATCTCCGTGGCCTTGCCGAAGCCCTGGTCGATGGCCGGCTGGTGGATGAGCACGCGTGCGTTCGGCAGCATCAGGCGCTTGCCCTTGGCGCCGGCGGCCAGCAGGATCGCCGCGGCGGAGGCGGCCTGACCGAGGCAGACGGTCTGCACGTCGGGCTTGATGTACTGCATGGTGTCGTAGATGGCGGTCATGGCCGTCATGGAACCGCCCGGCGAATTGATGTACATCATCACGTCACGGTTCGGATCCTGGCTTTCCAAAACCAGCAGCTGGGCCATGATGTCATCGGCGGAGGTGTCGTCCACCTGCACGCCCATGAAGATGATGCGGTCCTCGAACAGCTTGGTGTACGGGTCCTGCGTCTTCATGCCGTACGGCGTCTTCTCGGAGAACTGCGGGAGCACGTAACGGTTCTGCGGCGAGACGGTCATGCCGCCGCGCAGCGCGCTCTCGCGGGCTGCGGCGGGCATGAACCCGACGACGCCGCGCGGGCCGGCGAGACGGTCGGCGCGGGCTGCGAACTGAGCTTCTTCGGATGCCATTTCGATCATTCTCCCTTCGTCATCGAATCGTGCGTGGTGATGATCTTGTCCACGAACCCGTACTCCAGCGCCTCGGTGGCGGTGAACCAGTGGTCGTACTCGTTGTCGCGGTAGATCTCCTCCACCGTGTGGCCGGTCTGTTCGGCGGTCAGCTCGCTCATGGTCTTCTTCATGTCCATGATGAGCTCGGCGTTGATGCGCACGTCGGTGGTGGTGCCGCCGATGCCGCCGGACGGCTGGTGCATCAGCACGCGGGCATGCGAGGTCAGGAACCGCTTGCCCTTGGTGCCGGAGCTCAGCAGGAACTGGCCCATCGACGCGCACATGCCCAGGCCTACGGTCGCCACGTCGGGCTGGATGAGCTGCATGGTGTCGTAGATGGCCATGCCTGCGGTAATCGAGCCGCCGGGCGAGTTGATATACAGCCAGATGTCCTTCTTCGGGTCCTCCGCGGCCAGCATGAGCATCTGTGCGCAAATGCGGTTGGCCATGTCATCCTTGACCTCTTCACCCATCCAGATGATGCGGTCCTTCAACAGACGATTGAAAATCGGATCCGGCATCGACGGCATGTCGCCGTCCGCCATCACCGGGGATGATGTCAGCAAATCTGCCACCTTATCTCCTTGACTCACAGTACGTTGTGTCTCACAATACGTTACAGCAATTCACTCTACCTGTCCGAACCGACGGCAGCGCCCTGCACCGCCCTTTTTCGGCTACCCGCATAGCGGGAGGGCGGAATACTTGCTCTATTGAAAATCAATTCGCCGTCCTTACCATGTCGGTAGTGCCCGAGGTTTTGCGCACTACCGTATCTTTCACCCAACACGATATCGATTCAATCACTATCGACAATAGGAGCGAAGTCATCTTCGCGTACCCCCCAGAGAACCGAAGATAGCTACTTTTTCTGATCAAATGAGAATTACCACGGTGATGAATCAACGCCCAACAATCAATTCATCATTGCGACATGCCTGCCAAGAGACCACATCATGAGATGAGAGCACGATGCTCTTCAACAATGTATGGATAAGTCCTCATGGCTAATCTGTAGTCAATGTCCTGAAATATCGAACCATGTTTGCTATTTCAGGACATTTTCTAATGAGAGCAGCAATCAACCCAACCTGTGCAGCAGCCCGGACGATACGAAGGCGGATGCCGCCACGGCCATACCGACCGGCACGAAGAACTCAATCGGCGCCTCGGTGAGTTCCATGACCAGGCACATGGCCATGAGCGGAGCCTGCTGGGATGCGGAGAGCAGCGCGGCGGCCCCGATCAGGGCGCACGCGGTGACCGAATCTACGGGGAAGACGAACAGCCAGAGCAGTCCGAGCATCGTACCCAGCGTGGATCCCAGGGCGATGCCGGGCTGAAGCACGCCGCCCGATGCGCCGGAACGGATGGTCATCAGCGTGACGAGCGCCTTGGCCACGAAGGTGAGCGCCAGCACGCCCAGCAACATCCATAGCCGGTTCAGTTCAAGCGGAGTCCCGGCGTTGACGACCGAGCCCGGAGCGCCGTCCGAGCCGGCGAGGAACGTCCATGGCGAGGCCGCTGCGGACGCGGCCGATTGCGCCGCACCGGAAGTGTCGGCCGTTTCGGGGATGAATGTGCTGAAGCCGAGCTGCGCCGCGGCGCGCCCATTGCCCATGACCTGCGGCACGACGATAGAGACCAGACCGGTCACCAATCCGGCGATCGGCATCTGCCACATCAGCGACCGTCCGGTGGGCTTGTGCGATTCGGCCCACTGCGAGCCCTTGCGGAACAGTGCGCCGACGACGCCGCACGCCGTTCCGCACAGCAGCGCGAACAGCATCAGGCTCGGCGTGCTGTTCATCTGCATCGCGCCGATGTCGTAGAACATGTGCTCGCCTTTGATGGCGGTCGCGACGAACGCCGCAGTCGCAGACATCCCCAATCCGAATGCGACCTTCTCCAACGTCACGTCGACGAGCAGTATCTCCACCGCGAAGAACATGCCGGCCAGCGGCGCGTTGTACACGCCTCCCAGACCGGCACCGGCGGCGACGGCGACGACCATGCGGCGATCGAGCACGCCATGCGCGTCGCCTTCGCCGTCACCGATATGGAAGATGTCGCAGAACCGCTGCGCCAGCATGGCGCCCAGCTCGCGCGGCGCGACCTCGCGCCCGATGGAGGCGCCGGAGCCGACGATGAATATCTGCAGCACCACATGCACGATGGTCTGCCAGAACGGCATGCGGCCCCCGTTCACCGCCTTCTTGACGGACGGCACCTTCTCGGTCTTCGTGCGCAGCAGGTACCATATGACGCCGGCGACGCCCAGTCCCAACGTGACGGAGGCGATGCGGCGGACCGCCGGCACGGTGAACGCGCCGGGAATGAACTCGCTTTCGATGAATCCGAGCATCATGTATTCGACGCCGTACAGCAGCAGCGTCAGCAGGCCGGCGCATGCGCCGATGATCGCGCCGAGCACCAGCGTGGCCGCGGTCAGCCAGCCGATGCGCTTCCAATCGGTCTTCTCCATGATGCACCTCTTCGATGGCGAGTGGAACGTCCGGGAACGGCAGACCCGCCCATGTCAGCCTACCCGCGGCATCCTACACCCGCTCCTCACCGCGCATATCCCACCGTATATACGACTTGACCCGGAACCTTTGCGGTTCCGGGTCAAGTCAGTCATTCTGCATCACGGGCACGCCGCGATAGCAACGATGCCGCGCGATTTACGCTCACTCGGCGTCGGCGGTGTTCTCGTCGTCCTTCTTGGCGAGCTCGTCGGCGACGGCGGCCGCGGCGGAGGCGGCTTCGACACTCTCGGACTCTTCGTCCTCAGCGGCCTCGCCGAGGAAGGAGCTCAGGTCGAGGGTCTCGCCTTCGGACTTGAAGGTGACGGCGCGCATGCCGGCGAGCAGGCCCTTGGAGCGGCCAACTTCCTGCACGGCGGAGCCGAGCTGGCCGTTCTTGACGATGGCCTGGATGAACGCGGACGGGTCCATGCCGTACTGCTGGGCGATGGAGGCGAGGAAGTTGGTGACATCGGCCTGGGAGACCTTGACGTCCAGCTTCTCGGCCAGGGCGTCGAGCACCATCTGGTCGGTGAGCTCCTTGACGACCTGCTTCTCGGCGTCGGCCTTCTGCTCGTCGGTGGCCTTGGACGGATCGGCGGTCACGTTCTTGAGCTGCTGCTCAAGCATGTCGGCCTTGACGCCCTTCGGCACCGGGATCTCGGCGCCTTCCTCAAGCTTGGCGATGAAGGCGTCGCGGGCCTCGGTGGCCTGACGGCCTTCGGCGTCGCGCTCGGCGGCCTTGCGCACGTCGGCCTTGAGCTCATCCAGGGTATCGAACTCAGAGGCGTCCTGGGCGAAGTCGTCGTCGAGCTCCGGCAACTCCTCGGTCTTCACGGAGTTGACCTTGACCTTGACGAGCGCCTCTTCGCCTTCGTGCTCGCCGCCCTGCAGCTTGCTGTTGAAAGAGGTCTCCTCGCCGGCGGACAGGCCTTCGAGGGCCTCGTCCAGACCGTCCAGCATGGTGCCGGAGCCGAGCTCGTAGCTCACGCCTTCCTGGGAGTCGACGGACTCGCCGTCGATCTGGGCGTCGAGGTCGATGTTCGCGAAGTCGCCCTTGGCAGCCGGACGGTCGACGCCGACCAGGGTGCCGAAGCGCTGGCGCAGGGATTCGAGGCGGTTGTTCACGTCCTCATCGGTGACCTGGGCCTTGGGCACGTCGATCTCCAGGCCGTCGAGTTCCGGCAGCTCGATGTCGGGACGACGCTCGACGGTCGCGGTGAACTTCAGCTTGGTCTCGTCCTTGGCGGATTCGGGCACTTCCTGCACGTCGATCTCCGGCTGGGACATCGGATGGATCTTCTTCTCCTCAAGCGCCTTGGAATAGAGCTCCGGCACGCCGTTGTTGACGGCCTCGCCAGCGACGGCTGCGAAGCCGATGCGCTGGTCGATGATCTTGCCGGGGACGTGGCCCTTGCGGAAGCCGGGGATGTTCACCTGCTTGGCGATCTCCTTGCGGGCGGCATCCAGATACGGGTTGAACTCCTCCGGGTCGACGGTGATGGTGAGCTTGACCTTGGTGGGTTCGAGATTCCTAACGCTGATTTTCACGCTTGCGCTCCTGAAAGTCGTTTATTCTACTTCATCTGCCGGTAGGCAACCTCTACATGATAACGCGACTTACGGACGCTGCGATGAGATTCACCTGCCAGTCACGGGCGCCCTGCGATTTGAGGAATTCCGCGACATCGCGCTTGCGCGGTTCGTCGGTCCAGCACAGGTTGCGCAGGATCTGCGGCTTGACGATGATTTCGGCGGGGGTGCGGGTGTCGTCGGCGATCTGGGAGACGACTTTGCGCACGTCTTGCAGCAGCCGCATACGCTGAGGGTGCCTGGTGGCCCAGAGCTTCATCGAGCGAGGTGCGTTCGCATGCTCCTCGTCGGCCACGGGCGCCGGCATCACCGGCCATTGCGACGGCGGCAGCTCCAGCGCGCGCCGAATCGTCTCTCGCCATACCGAGGGCTTGACCTTGCGCTGAATCGGCGCGTACCGTTCGAACATCTTGTCCTGCTCGCCGCCGGTGCGCATGCGCACGCGCTCGTTGAGCGACCTGATCATCCTGAATTCGCGGGCGTTGCGGGGCTTTCGCGACGCGGCCTCGACTATCGAATCGTCGGAGAGCAGCAGTCCGGGCGCGATGTCATAGGCGCGGGCGAGCTCGTCTCGCTTCTCCCACAGCGCCTTGGCCACGGCGAGGCCCTGATGGTCCTGGCTGACGGTGTTGATGTGCGATATGCGCAGCCAGGGCACCGGATGCTCCCGTCTGGGTCCCATGCCGGTCTGCAGCGCATACCGGAACTCCTCGTCGGCCCATCCGTCCTTGCCCTGCACCTTCAGCTCGCGCTGTATCTTCTGGCGCAGCTCAATCAGCAGTTCGACGTCCAATGCGGCGTAATTGCGCCAGTCCCTCGGCAGCGGCCGATATGACCAGTCAGCGGCGGAATGCTCCTTGGCGAGCGTGACGCCCAGATAATGCTCGGTGACCGCGGCGAGACCGAACCGGTGCAACCCCAGCATCCTCGCGGCGATCTCGGTGTCGAACAGGGTCTGCGGCGTCAGGCCGATGTCGGCGAATCCGGGCAGGTCCTGCAACGAGTCGTGTAATATCCACACGGCATCGCCGACCGCGTCATTGAACATGCCCCAGTCGGCACCGGCGCGGGTCAGGGCGACGGGGTCGAGCAGCACTATGCCGGCGCCTTCGCGCTTGAACTGCACCAGCCAGTCCTCGTGGCCGTACCGGAATCCGGAGGCGCGTTCCGCGTCGGCGGCCAACGGCCCGGCCGCCCCGGCCAGACGGTCGCATACCTCCCGAAATCCTTCAAGTGTGTCGGTCACATCCGGAACACCACCTCGCGGCTGCGTCTGCAGCCTCGGCTCATCGGTCAACTGACGGCTCCTCCTCGCATTCGCTGGCGGACTGCACGAATCGCGCCCAGCACTGCACCTGGCCGCCCGCGTCCAAACCGCCATCCATGCTAGCAAGGGGTGTCCATGAGACACGCATCTCGCAGCCGGCGGTTCCTTCCTGAGCGAGTCCGAACGACGTGTTCTGCGTGACGGTGACCGTACCCGACACGTCACCTAAGGAGGCGTCATCCACGAACGAGCGCATCCCGTCCCAGTACATGCTCGGGGCGAGGCCATCGTTCTCGTCGGACGGCAACGGCAGCTGCGCGTAGGCGACGCAACGCCAGTGGGAGTGCCAGTCCTCGCGTTCGTGCTCGACGTACAGCAGCATGATCCAGCCCGAGGCCATGTGGGCGTCGCCGAACGAACGGGAGTCGTCATCCGCGACGCATTCCATTTCCACGCCGATGCCGTAGTCGGCCAGCGTCGAGGGCACGGGAAGCTCACGGTAGCGCATGCCCGTCACCCGTGGCATGGAACGCACCGATTCCACCGCCGACCAGACCGCGTCCGGCACGCCGACCGGGCGTTCAGGCATGTCGGCGTCCGGGTGCCGCATCGTTGCGGAGCCCCTCGGAAACGCGAAGATTTCAGCCATATATACAGGCTACGGTGTCGTCGAAGATTTTACGGTATTTCCACACGCAAGATTGTGTAGGTTTTCGAGTCCGACACCGCAGAGAACGGTTCCCTATCAGTACACGACGAATCCGTGCGACTGGAATTGCTCTGTCACGCGCTTCTTCAACGCGGCGGACGGGCCCTTCTGATGCTCAAGAGGGTACGGGATGCGCAGCTCATGCCACTTCGGGCGCCCGAGCTGGTGGAATCCCAGCACGTCGATGTGTTCGACGGCCCCGTCGAAGCTCTCGCAGATCCTGGCCACGTTCTCGATGTTCTCCTCCGAGTCGGTCAGCCCCGGCACGAGCACGAACCGCACCCAGATCTTCTTGCCGGCCTTCGCCAGCCGCCGTCCGAAGTCGATGGTGGGCTGCAGCAGCCCCCCGGTGACCTTGTGGTAGGTCTCCTCGTCGCCCGACTTGACGTCGAGCAGGCACAGGTCGATGTCGTCGATCATCTCGTCGGTGTAGTTGGTGTTGAGGAAGCCGGATGTGTCGAGGCAGGTGTGCACGCCCATCTCCTTGGCCGCGTGGAACACGCGCGAGACGAACGCCGGCTGCATCATCGACTCGCCGCCGGAGAACGTGATGCCGCCATGCGTGGCCTTGAACAGGTCCTTGTACCGGTCAACCTTCTTGATCATGGCGTCGAGGTATACGGGCTGCCCGTCGCGCATCTTCCACGTGTCGGGATTCTGGCAGTACTGGCAGCGCAGGGGGCATCCGGACATGAAGACGGTCATGCGCGTGCCCGGGCCATCGACCGACGTGTTGATGTCCCACGAGTGGACGAAGCCGATGTCGCCGCTTTTGAGCGCGTGGATGCGGTCGCGCCTATCGAGGCCGATGGGCGATTCGAAGCCGGAAAGCCCTCCCATCAGGGTCTGCGAGGCGTATTCCTTCGACGCTTTGAGCATATGCGGCCGTGTGGTGCGGAATTGCGCGATATCAGACATCATCGTCCTCCTTGAAAGTACTTCCTGTATTTCATACTACAAACGTTTTGCGCGGCGTCCGCCCGCTATGGACTTCATGTCGTGTGAGGATCGTCACGCGGATTCCCAAGCGCGCCGTCCTGCCCGACCATATGAGAAGGGGACGAAGCCGGTCGGCCTCGCCCCCTTCTCATATGGTCGTCACCGTCTGTCAGTCGGTGACCGAACCCTGGTGGAAGGTACGGGAGATCACGTCGAGCTGCTGCTCCTTGGTGAGCTTGACGAAGTTCACCGCGTAGCCGGAGACGCGCACGGTCAGGTGCGGGTACTTCTCCGGGTGCTCGACGGCGTCCTCAAGCTGCTCCTTGCGCAGGACGTTGATGTTCGCGTGGTACAGGCCGTGGCCGTTGCCGGCGTCCAGAATGCCGACCAGGTTGCCGATGCGCTCATCCTCGTCGCGGCCCAGGCCGTCGGGGGTGATCGTGTTGGTCAGCGAGATGCCGTCCAGCGCGTCGTTGTAGTCGATCTTGCCGACCGAGAACATCGACGGCAGCATGCCGTGCGAGTCCATGCCGTTCTCCGGGTTGGCGCCCGGCGCGTACGGCGTGCCCTTCTTGTGGCGGGACGGGAAGGAACCGGTGTTCTTGCCGTACTCCACGTTGGAGGTGATGGTCAGGATGGACTGCGTCGGGACGGCGCCGCGGTACACGGGCAGGCGCTTGACCTGACCCATGACGGTGGAGACGACCCACTTGGCGATGTCGTCGGCGCGGTCGTCGTCGTTGCCGTAGATCGGGAAGTCGCCTTCGGTGCGGTAACCGACGATCAGGTCGTCATCGGCGCCCTCGACGTACTCGTACTCGTGGCCTTCAAGGTTCTTCGCGTCCTTGTTGTAGATCGGGTAGACCTTGGCATACTTGACGGCGGACAGGGAGTCGGCGGCGATGGACAGGCCGGACATGCCGCAACCGAGGGTGCGGTACACCTCCTTGTCGTGCAGCGCCATCTCGATGGACTCGTAGGCGTACTTATCGTGCATGTAGTGGATGATGTTCAGAGCCTTGACATACACTTCAGACAGCCAGTTCAGGGCCTTCTCGTAGTTGTTCTTGACCTTCTCGTAGTCGAGCGTGCCGTCGGCCTCGGGAGCGATGGGCTCGATGATGCCCTTGTCGATGACCTGCATGCCGGTCATCTCGTCACGGCCGCCGTTGATCGCGTACAGCAGGGCCTTGGCGGAGTTCACGCGGGCCGCGAAGAACTGCATCTGCTTGCCGACGCGCATCGGGGACACGCAGCAGGCGATGGCCGCGTCGTCGCCCCAGTGGTTGCGGATCTCCTTGTCGGACTCGTACTGGATGGCCGAGGTGTCGATCGAGATCTTGGCGCAGAAGCGCTTGTAGCCTTCCGGCAGCTTCGGATCCCAGAAGATTGTGATGTTCGGCTCGGGGCCGGGTCCGAGGTGCTCCAGCGTCAGCGTGTTGAGCAGACGGAAGGAGGTCTTGGTTACCATCGGACGGCCGTCGTCGCCGAAGCCGGCGTCGGACCAGGTCGCCCAGTACGGGTCGCCGGAGAAGATCG
>OLPQ01001342.1_pt1 | contig 17884 bp, 15 predicted proteins | sample 1672451 | NCBI WGS metagenome assembly OLPQ01 (sample SAMEA3136687, study PRJEB25190) | human gut metagenome | biome: human gut; feature: human-associated habitat; material: faeces | place: Austria | collected 2013
TGGTAAATGTCAGGTCAATTTCTGATGTTGCGGACTCATCCATAGTCACACGCAGGAGGATACGTTTCTCCGGATCCATGGTTGTCTCCCAGAGCTGCTCTGCATCCATCTCTCCAAGTCCTTTGTATCGCTGGATTTTATTATTATTGTCACGTCCGATCTGTTCAAGGATGCTGTTCAGTTCCGCATCATCGTATGCATACCAGACTTTTTTATTTTTTTCTACTTTGTACAGTGGCGGCTGTGCCAGATATACATAACCCTGTTTGATCAGTTCCGGCATAAATCTGTACAGGAATGTCAGAAGCAGGGTTGCAATATGTGCACCGTCAACATCGGCATCGGTCATGATAATGATCTTGTGATAACGGAGTTTACTGATATCAAAGTCATCATGGATACCTGTACCAAATGCAGTGATCATAGCCTTGATCTCTGCATTGCTGTAAATTCTGTCAAGACGGGCTTTTTCTACATTGAGGATTTTGCCTCGAAGCGGAAGTATAGCCTGTGTCGCACGGTTTCTTGCAGTCTTTGCAGAACCGCCCGCGGAATCTCCCTCTACGATGTAAATCTCACAGTTTTTCGGGTCTTTATCGGAACAGTCTGCAAGTTTGCCCGGCAGTGCCATTCCATCGAGAGCTGATTTTCTTCTGGTAAGGTCTCGGGCCTTACGTGCAGCCTCTCTTGCTCTCTGTGCAAGAACAGATTTCTCTACAGTTGCTTTTGCTACAGTCGGATTCTGCTCAAGGAATATCTCCAGCTGTCTGCTGACTACATAGTCAACCGCTCCACGCGCTTCACTGTTGCCAAGTTTCTGCTTTGTCTGTCCTTCAAACTGAGGTTCCTCGATCTTGACACTTACGATGGCGGTAAGTCCCTCACGGATATCATCACCGCTTAAGTTCGGTTCACTGTCTTTGAGCAGTTTATTTTTTCTTGCGTAATCATTAAATGTCTTAGTTAATGCATTACGGAATCCGACAATATGTGTACCGCCTTCCGGTGTATTGATATTGTTTACAAATCCGTAGCTGTTTTCTGTATAAGAATCATTATGCTGCATGGCAACCTCTACTGCCACGCCATCCTTTTCTCCCTCACAGTAAATAACTTCAGGATAAAGGGATTCCTTGCTTCTGTTCAGGTAGGTTACAAATTCGCGGATACCGCCCTCGTAGTGGAATGTTTTTTCTTTCTTGGAGTCTTCACGCTCATCCCTGAGAACGATGCGCAGTCCCTTGGTAAGAAATGCCATCTCACGGAGACGCTGTTTCAGAATATCGTAATCATAAACGGTTTCTTCGAAGATTTCTTTATCCGGAAGGAATGTTACAGTCGTTCCGGTCTTGCCTTCCTCACAGTCACCTACAACCTTCAGAGGATACATTGTATGACCTCTCTCATAACGCTGTTTGTATTCTTTTCCCTCGTGATAAATGCTGACTTCCAGCCATTCAGACAGTGCATTAACAACTGATGCACCTACGCCGTGAAGACCACCGGATACCTTGTATCCCCCACCACCGAATTTACCGCCGGCATGAAGAATGGTAAATACAACTTCTACTGCCGGTATTCCTGCTTTGTGATTAATACCAACCGGAATACCTCGTCCGTTATCTACTACTGTAATGGAATTATCGGGATTGATCGTTACCTGAATTTCTGTACAAAATCCTGCCAACGCTTCGTCTACCGCATTATCCACGATCTCATATACAAGATGATGCAGGCCCCTGCTGGATGTACTTCCAATGTACATACCCGGTCTTTTACGAACGGCTTCCAGACCTTCCAGAATCTGTATCTGGTCCGCGCCGTATTCTGTATTCTCTCCGCCCATGTGCTTCCTCCTGTCATTCTATATTTATCTGCAGACAGATGCCTCTGTCATTTTAAAAATAGGCATAATAATACTTATTTATTATAGCACAAAATGGCTCTTTTTCCAACCGCGAATCCCCGTTTTAAAGGGATTTCTTTTCGTACACAGAAAAAGGCCATGCATCTTTGCATGACCCTTTCCAACATTGGAATAGTCTAAAAATTGAAACCGGATGAACTTACTGCATCGGAGTTACTCTCTGCGGTAACATCCTCTGCGACTGTACCATCTTCTGTTTCGGAAATGTGTAAAGCGCTCTGTTTGTCACTTTCTTCCAATGGGATTTCATTCTTAAATTTCATCTGGATCTCCGCTGCACCCTTCGGAAGCTCTGCTTCATTTCCATCAACAGTAAAAGTTATATCATAAAATGTATATTCTGCATCTTCTGCTGTACCGAGACTGTCTACAGATGCCTTTTTGGCTTCTTCATATCTCGGATCACCCGGCATAAGCTTCTCTGCTTTGATTTCTGCATTCTCAGGAAGTGCTGCTTCCTCAGATACTTTGGCAGTGATCACAACTTCTTCATTTTCATAAAGAAAATCTGTTTTGATAGCTGGTTCTTCCGGAACTGTTAATTCTTCGGATTCGTCTGAAAATATGATTTCTACATCTTCTCCTGATATTTCACCTGTTCCCTCATCATAAACTGTTTGCGAAGAATCTGCCTGAATCTCCTGATTTTCTTCCGGCTGTACTTCTGTTTCTTCCTGAACCGGTTCGGTCTCTGTAACTTCTTCCTCCGGAATCTCTTCTGCGAACTCTATGACCGGCTCTTCACTGACTTCAACAGCTTCCTCAGACTGAATTTCTATGTCACTTACATCTGCTGCTGAAACAAGCGAAAATCCTGTTCCGATCATTGCGGCAGTCACGAAAACTGCTGCCAGTTTTTTTATTATATTATTTTTCATAACCTGACCTCCTTTTTAGTTTTTAAAGTTTTTGTTGTGTTTCTTTATTCCTGTTAAAATCACTGCAGCTGCTGCCAGAAGAAGTACCACATATAATGCAATCGGTGTGTCATCACCTGTCTTTGGTGATGTCGTGGAATATGTCACAGATTTCGTCTGTGCACTGCTGCCCTGACTTGTCTTCTGGGAGGTCGTTGTCTTCTGTGTTGTTTCCTTTTCGGGTTCTTCTTTTTCTTCCTTTTCCTCTGTTGTTTTTTCTTTCTCCGGCTCTGTATTTGTGATAACAACTGTCGCTGCTGTATTTACAGAATCAAATACTACAGAAGTCGCACTGACTGATACTTTGTACGCAAAATCTGATGTTCCGGCAACAGGTTTGCCGTTTACATCTGTCTCGGCAATATACAATGTCGTCGTTTCATTATCCTCAAGACCGACTTTTATCACACTGCTTACTTCTGATGTATCATTCAGTTTCAGCGGAACTATATTCTGTGAAACTTTGTCAGAAAGTGTTGTATGATTTTCGTCCGCAAAAATTCCGGCATAGAATGTTTCATTGCCCTTTTTCGCATTTCCGTCTGCACCAACCAGTTTCTTCGTGATCGTCAGATTTCCTTCTACATAAAATCCATCTGGTTTTTTCACAAATACATTATCAAAATAAACCGTCTGCGTGCCATTCGGTTCTGTAACAGTCACTGAATTGCCATCATTAAATCTTGCCTGATATACTGTTCCGTCTGCAAGTGCACCCTTTGTCTGAGCTTTTCCTTCTGCATCACATTCAGCAACATAATATTTCTGATTCACTTCAAGATCTGTGAATTTTACACTTGATACAGAATTATTCTTAAATACAATTTCTTTTACCTCAGAAACGCGCTGTTCACATGCTTCATCAGAATACAATGCCACATAAAATATCTGATCGATTGCCATGAGATTTCCGTCAGTTTCTTTCAGGCTCTTGGTCACTTCTACAGAAGCTTTTGCTTTTTCCAACAAGCTATCTTCAATGAGAAGGATTCCATCCTCATTGATTGTCGTCGTAGTCTGTTCTTTGTCAATCTTACCGTCTTCACCGATCACAAATACGGTATCTGCTGCAAGATCATATCCTGTCGGTGCAAGATTTTCATGTAATGTATATTTCACACCAGCTTTCAGACCTTTGATTTCCTGCGGTACAGTTTCTGATATCCAGTTTCTTACAACAGTTCCATTCTCATCCAGAATCTGGATTTCTGCGCCTTCCAGTACTTTACTTGTATCTTTGATATCCACTTTACTGATACTTACAGAAGTAGGTTCTTCTACGTATTTGTTTATGTATTCTGCTGTTTCGTCCTGACAGGCATCCTCATTTTTCCAGACAGATACTTCTTTTTTCAGTTCACCGGAACCATCATCTGTTACCACAACTTTATAGCGGTATTCTGTAGTATTTTTTTCGTATCTTTCGCCTGCATCAGCTTCTTTTACTACATAGTAGTATGTGCCGGCACCTCCATCGATACTGTCACTCTGTATCGTTGCATATTTACGCGGCGCAAAACTTCCGCTGCCTGTTCCGTCGTCTCCGATTGTTACTTCTACGGTGTCATCTGCTGTATCTCCGGTTGCCCATGTTTCATCCGATTTGTAAAGATCAAAGGTGAAACTCTGGCCTTTTGCCTTATCTGTACTGAGCCCTTCGATGCTCTTCTTTACACTTACAGTAAAGTCTGTATCTGCTGCCTGGTAATGATTCGTAAAAGTGACACCCAACTCTTTGTCGATTGCCTTTCCGTCAACTGTAACTTCTGTCACCTCAAGTGCTTTATCGACTTCGTCGACTTTGATGACAACTGTATGTTTTGTGTCATCCTTTGTATATCCCTTTGCATCTTCTGACAGATTTTTTTCTTCTACTGTGTAGGTATAGGTACCAGCCTTGTTAAATTTGATCTGTTTAAATCTCTTTGTCTCTGCTCCGTTTACTGTAACTTCATCTTCATACCCTTCTCCGGAAAGTTTGAATGTAAACTGTCTGTTTACGGTTCCATTCTCCGGATAACCTGTGATCACTTTCGTTACCGGAATTTCATAAGATGTTTCTGTCGGCTGCGCAGTATCTGTTTTATTGTCAAATATAAATCCGGATTGCCCGCTTAACGCTGTGAGACTATCTTCATCCGGCAGACTGTTTCCGATATCTTCAGGTACTGCATAGTATGTAACCGTTTTGCTGTATACTGTATCGGAACCCTGTAACTCTTTTGCAATATTTACTTTTACAAGATACTGTTTTGTTGAAAGTTCATATCTTTCGACCGGAGTCTGATCTTCTGAAATAAGGTACCAGTGGTCTCCGATTTCGTCATCTGTTGAATACTGAATATCACTAAACTTTATTACACTTCCATTGTTGGTCTTTGTCTCTTTTGACTTCCACTCATTATCTTTAAACTCACTCAGATTAAAATTAAATACCTGATTTGCAGTCGGAGTTTCACCGTTGACAGTTTTAATTGCAGTAAATCCTGTAGATGTCGGAATAAGTGATCCGCCGTCATATGGTCAGCGATGACCCTCTCCTCCGATGGACATTCCATTTCCTATAAAGCATCCGTTATAATTACCGGTTGGCATATTTATTTCCGCATTCGGTGCAATCACATGACCGAATACCGGTGTGGAAATTGAATCAATGTTTACTGCACTTGCATTTGGAAGATTAAATACGATTGGAATACCGCTTTCATCTTCTTTTGCAGTTAAATTTGTGATTTTTGGAAAATTACTAACAGTTCCACTGTCCAAAATATTAATAACTGTAGCTGCAGTACTGCTTCCTTTTATATTGATAAATACTCTTCTTCCATGTGTATTCAATGTCACATTAGAGCCGGTATTTATCTCAATAGTCTGCCAGTCACCTGTAATATCATAAGTTTCTGCACTGTAGTTTGCAAGCTGTGCTGAAGTTGCTGTTACTGCCGATTTCAGTGCTGACCAGTCTACATAGCTGTCTGTTGTATAAATCTGCCCTTCCTGATTAAAATTCACCTTTCCATTCAGAGTCTTTCCATTATCGGATACTGTATTTGATGTGCCTACATAAAGAGGAATCTTGTCATGCTTATTTCTGCTGTTGCATGGTCCGTCATAAGAAACATAGCCCCCTATATAAGAAGGTGTATTTACATAAGCTGAATCAGAAAATCCTGATCCACTTCCTGAATAATTTCCCTGAATCAGAACGGCTCCCATACAGTGAGTTTCATTCATCTCCACATTACCAAAAGAAACCACATTAAACTGGTTCAGAAGAAATTCCAGTGAATAATCAGTTCCAAAAGTATCGTTCGTAGTATTTTGTGTACTGAAAACGGCCATCTCACTTCCATCTGAAAAAGCATCAATGTCCGTGTTTTCCTCCACTTCAACTTTATTTCCTTTCTCAACAACATTTCCGATCACCTCGCCAAATGCTGTCACAGATGAATCCGCCATAAGCATGACAACTACGAGAAGCAGTGTAAGGATTTTCCTTAATAATTGTTCTCTTTTCTTCATAACCACAGCGCCCTCCTTCATTTTGATAAAATATAAAAATACAATCACAGATAATTTCTTTGTATTGATTTTTTCTATTATATCATTCAGGCTCTTTCTTCATCTCTTTCCTGGACGCTGTGTTTCGAAACTATTCGAAAATATCAGACTTTTTTTCGGTATTTTGACAGACTTCACCTACGGATGCTACATAATAATTGACTTTCAGGCTTCTCTTCTGACCCATCTTACTCATAAACTGCTTATTGATTCTCTTGGAAACCTTCTGGCAGCTCTCCTGCTCAATTTCAATCAGCATGACCAGATATTGTCTGGAATTATATTTTGTATAAAAATCACCTTTTCTGATGGACTCCTGAATCGATTCACACAGCACTGCCGACATTTTCTGTTCTTCTTCTTCCGTAACTTCTCTGTTCTCGTAATTCAACGTACAGAGCATGATAAATACAGACAATCCCGTTCGTTCTACCATCCTGCTGAATACATGATACACATCTACAAAACTTGGATAAGAACAATAATATGCTCCTGCCACATTCTCTTTTTCCATAAGGCGGTACTTGATATCCTCAATTGCACCCGCCGCCTGCGAAGCACGCTCTCCCATAAATCGAAAACGTTCTACAAGTTGCGGTGACGGTGCAATTCCCAGTTCATCCATAAGACGCTTTTCGGTGTTTCGATAGACTTCCAGACCTTCTTTATACCTTGACATACTGATCAGACTGTCAATTTCCCATACCTGCCAGTTATCAAAAGGATATATCTCTGCTGCCCGATGTGAAATCTTATGTATATCTTCGTAACGTTCCTTATCTTGCAGTCGCGTACACAATTCTTCCACGCAGTAAAAATAGAGGTCCCGGCAACTTGCGTTTTCTGCGGCTGCCCAGTTCTCCCCAATCATATCCGGAAGAAGTTCCCCTTTATAAAGGTTCCATGCTTCCTTCCATATCTTGATCCGGTTCTCTTCTCTTTTTTCTTCCTTACCTTCCTGTACAAGTTTCCGAAACTGACATACATCTACAGAAACAGGAACATTTTCATCCCAACTGCACATTCCTGCATTGATCTGAATATAGTTGCTCTCCGGAAGACCTGCTTTTTGTAACTGTTTACGAAGACGGAAAATCGTGTTATTCAGGCTTCCGTTTTTATTTTCAACTTCCGCTCTTCCATAAAGAGCTTCGATCAGAGCGGCTTTAGAGATACCGCCGTCTTGTGAATGCAATAGTATCAACTGCAAAAGCTGCATAGTTTTGGAAACTGCATTTCGGTCCAAAACTACTTCTTTGTCATTGAATTCCAGTGAAAAACCACCAAACATCCTGACTTTCAGTAAATTATTTTCCATATGCTTTTCCTCCGCTATGCAGCTTTTTCTGCTGCTGTCGTTATTTTAACAGATACTGGTAAATTTCCCTCTTGCTGACGCCACGGTCTTTTGCGACCTGTTTCATCGCATCTTTACGAGAAATACCCTGTTTTTCATAAATCTCCATATGTTCTTCTATTGAGATTTCTTCCCAGGAAGCAACTGCCTCTTCTTTGAGCTCCTGGCGGCTTTTGCCCTCAATTACAAGAACGCATTCACCAAGTGGCTTCTCATTTTCATAATGTGCAATGAGGTCTGCTATTGTTGTACGAAAAGCAGTTTCATGCTTCTTCGTCAGCTCCCGGCAAAGTGTCATCCGACGATTGCCCAGTGTTTCGTACAAATCTTTCAGCGTACGCACCAGTTTGTGCGGAGCTTCATAAATAATGATCGTCCTTGTTTCATTTACCAGTTCATTCAGAATTTCCCGGCGCTCCTTTTTTTCCATCGGGAGAAATGCCTCAAATGCAAACCGGCGGGTTGGAAGTCCTGATAAAGTAAGTGCCGTAATACAGGCTGCCGGTCCCGGCAGGGATGTCACTTCGATTCCCGCATCATAACACATTGCTGCCAGTTCTTCTCCCGGATCAGAAATTCCCGGAGTGCCCGCATCTGTGATAAGTGCAATATTCATCCCATTCTGCATTTTTTCTATCAGTGTGTATGCTTTTTCTATTTTATTGTACTCATGATAACTGGTCATGGGTGTTTTTATTTCGAAGTGGTTCAGAAGCTTGATACTGTTTCTGGTATCTTCTGCTGCGATCAGGTCTACTTCCTGTAATGTACGGAGTACTCGAAGCGTAATGTCCTCAAGATTTCCGATAGGTGTCGCACATAGATAAAGTCTGCCGCTCATCCGAAGCAACTCCTTTCTTTTATGTCTTTCTGTAAATTTTATATCATTTCATATATTTCAAGAATTTCTTTTGTGTATGTACCCGGTTTCTCATAAACGATCAATGGCGGTTCTACGGAAATTCTGGAATTACAGCCTTTTCGCGCCTCGATCAGGACCATATTAGGTTCTTTGTCGACATACGGATAAACAAGCTGCATTCTTTTTGGTTCCAGTTTGTATTTCATCAGCACCTGAAAAATCTCGGCAAGACGGAATGGACGATGTACCATAAAAAATCTTCCACGATCTTTTAATACATTTGCCGCCTGACTTACCACATCTTCCAGCGTACACAGGATTTCATGACGTGCGATTGCTTTTGCCATATAAGGATTCTGGATTCCGTGCTGTCCGATCATATAAGGCGGATTGCTGGTCACTACATCAAAAGAAGCTGCTCCAAAAGTCGCAGCAGCCTCTTTAATATCTCCGCATATAATATCAATGTCGGATTCCAGACTGTTGTATCTCACACTGCGTCTGGCCATATCCGCACATTCCTCCTGAATCTCAAGCCCGGTCAGATGACCGCCTTTGCCTTTTGATTTCAGGAGAATCGGAATAATTCCTGTACCGGTACCCATATCAAGTACAGTCTCATTTTTTCTTATGTTTGCAAAACCAGATAAAAGAACCGCATCCATGCCAAAACAGAATTTCTCAGGATTCTGAATCACATAAAAACCATTCTGAAGATCGTCTATCCGTTCATTCGGCTGTACAAGATCACTCTGCGGATTTTTTGCCATGGGATTTGGAATCTCCTTCTTTTTGTTCTGATTCTTTTGTTTCTTTACCTTCTCTTTCGAAAGCCTTTGCTTTTTTCTTCCGTGGGCGGAATTTCAGTTCATTTACCGAAAATTCCTGAATTTCCTTTTCGTCGTTCACCTCAACGATAACTTTTACCCGCTGACGGAGAACGTTGACACTGTGTACGGTTCCCTGCAATCCGTCCGGAAGTGTGACTGTATCGCCTGTTCCCGGAAGATTCTTATTGAGTTCCTCGTATGTTTCCTGCTCGTTCTTAAGGCAGCACATCAGTCTGCCACAGACACCGGAAATCTTTGTCTGATTCAGGGAAAGATTCTGCTCTTTCGCCATCTTGATCGATACCGGTGCAAACTCTGACAGGTACGTATGACAGCAGAGACATCTTCCGCAGATACCTATTCCACCGAGAATCTTTGTCTCATCACGTACACCGATCTGACGAAGTTCGATTCGGGTCTTGAAAATAGATGCAAGATCCTTTACCAGCTGGCGGAAATCGATTCTTCCGTCGGCGGTAAAATAAAACAGTACTTTATTATTGTCAAAAGTATACTCCGCATCGATCAGTTTCATTTCCAGATCATGTTCACGGATCTTCTTCTGGCAGATCTTAAACGCGTCTTTTTCTTTCAGACGATTCTGTTTTTCTCTTTCTTCGTCTGCTTCTGTCGCAACTCTGAGGACTTCTTTCAGCGGATGTACTACTTCCTTTTCTCCTACTTCCTTCGGTCCGAGAACAACTCGTCCGAATTCGATTCCACGCGCGGTCTCAACGATTACATGATCGCCGATCTGCATTTTATAGTTTTTCGGATCAAAATAATAAATCTTGCCCACGTTTCTAAATCTGATACCAACAATTTTTGTCATTCTATCTCTCCCTGATCGTCAGGAACAGTAATTCAAGTGCAAGCTCGAAGTTAACATTTGCACGAAGACGGACTTTTGTCTTTTCGAGTGCCTCCAGAATCTTTTCCAGATTTTCATAGGAGCGCTGGCTCGCCTGTTCCTTTATATAATTAATTTCCTGTTTAAATACAAGGTTGTCAACTTCCTGAGTAGCCTTAAACATCAGAACATCTCTGAACCAGAACTGGAAAATATCCAGATAATCTCCTATATTCTGCTTTTCGCCCGAAAGAGACTTAATCTCGTCCGCAAGCTCATATACTTCCATTGTATTAACATATTTCAGTATCTTTAAGGCATTTTCTGTCATGGCAGAAAACTCCTCTGACGTAGCCGCATCTTTGGCTCTGCCGATACTTCCCTGTGCAAAAGATGCATCGATCTCTGCCTGATAATCCGGCACATGCAGTCTCTCCATCAGGTATTTCTTAACAAGGCTGTCATCGACTACTTTCAGGTCAAGACGTACACATCTTGACTGAATCGTAGGCAGAAGTGCATCTATATTGCTGGTCAGCAGTATGATCACTGCATATTCCGGCGGTTCTTCGATTGTTTTTAACAGAGCATTCTGAGCCTGTACTGTCATCATTTCCGCATCAGGGATAATATAAATCTTGTGCGGACTGCAATACGGCTTCACTGCGACATCGTGAATCACCTGCTCACGGATCTCATCAATGGAAATGGTGCCCGGTTTCTCATGGTTGACCATTATAATATCCGGATGATTCTTGCCCAGTGCCTTCTTACAGGAATCACACTTCTGACATGGCTCGGTTCCGCCTGCTTCACACTGCAGCGTCATTGCGTACGTCGTTGCAATAAGCTTTTTGCCGGATCCCGGTCTGCCCGTAAAAATGTATGAATGGGATATCTTTTCTGTCTTAATTGCATTCTGTAAATGTTTTACAATATCCTTATGCCCTATAATATTATTGAAACTGACCATTCAGAATCACCTCTCTTGTCTGTAGTTTCTGTATACGAATCTTTGTTCGTTATACTGTCATTATATCATACTTTAATAGTCAATCAAAACTATTTTTGTTTATGACATGGAATTTATAAAATGTTACTGTTCACTCCGTTCACAGCAACTTGGTCAAAATCCATTCCAAATCACCTTCGGTGATGGGATTTTGCCCCGTATGTCTCGGGATTTTGCCATATTCATGGCAAAACACCTCGCGGGATATTACGTATGAACAGTAACTATAAAATCAATAATATTTCTGACACATTCATCAAGATCATCATTTTCGAATCTTCTGCTGATCCCGGCCGCCTGAATCTTCTCTTCGGAAAAATCTTCCTGATCTGCAAGAAATCTGCGGCACAGTTCCTCATATTTCGGTGTTTCCTGCTCTTTTTCCCTTTTGACTGCACGTATCAGTCTTTCACCGTCTTCTACCTCGATATAAACAGGAACTACATTTGACTCCCCGTAATAATTTCTCATTTTCTGATAGGATTCCAGTGTGCCGATTCCCAGATAATGTCCTTTCTTAAGATCAATCTGTCCATCATCTGCCGTAAAATAAGTCCACACACCGTATACTGTATTGTAAGCTCTTGCTTCGATGACTTTTCCTTCTGTCTTAAATTCCTGAAGTTTCTTTTCGTCTGTAAAATAATACTGTTTGCCGTTTTCCTCTCCGTCTCTTACCGGTCTGGTCGTGTAGAGAATCAGCTTCTTGAGATTCAGTTCTTTATTTCCTGCAAGTCTGGAATAGATTTTATCTTTTCCTGACGCACTTTTTCCCATAATGTAAAAAATCTTACCCATTGATTTCTTCGTATTGCTCCTTTGTTGTCTGTTTTACCACACGGATGGACTGGTTCGTATAATCTTCGAGTCCCTGCAGATACAGTCCCTCTTCCGTATATATTTTTATATTACGGATAAATTGTCCCGTAATCTGCTCTCCAGGAGTAAGAAGCGGAATTCCCGGCGGATACAGATAAGCAAACTCTGCCGATATCCTGCCGATACATTCTTCCAGAATGCAGCTTTCGCTCTCCGTTTCCATTGCCTCAGAAATAGAAAGTACCTGATTCAGGACACAGTACATGGACTTCGCATCCATTTTACGTTCTTCCATTCCTGTCAGATCAAGCTTTTTCACTTTTTGCTCTTCTTCCCTGTCTATCTCCTCGATTGCCTGACAAAGACGTTCAAATCCCTCTTCCCTGTCTCCTACCGCTGCAAGTGCGAGAGCATACGTCTCACTCTCCATCTCCATCTGTATATGATATCTCTCCAGAAGGATATCATACAACTGCGCTCCTGTCAGTGTAGAATTCACCGTAGAAAAAATCAGTTTTGAACGGTCATAATCAAATACACCATTTACATCCTTTTCCGGATCTGCCAGGCAGATATATCTGCACTGCGAAAGCCTCTTTCGTGCCTGTTCCAGTATTTTTGTAAATTCACGGAACATTTCGTGTCCTTCTGCTGCCATCGTATCGATACATGCATCGATACTTGCCATAAGAATATAAGACGGACTGCTCGTCTGATAGATTCCCATAAATCTCCGAATAAGTCTTCCATCCACTCTGTCACTGCAGTTATGAAGAATTGCAGTCTGCGTCATAGCCGGAAGCGTTTTGTGAAAGCTCTGGATTACAAGGTCTGCTCCAAGTTCCACTGCTGAAGTCGGAAAATAATTCGAGAAATGAAAATGTGCTCCATGTGCCTCGTCAACAATCAGCGGAATCCCATATTTGTGCGTAATCTCAGCAATTGCCTTAACATCAGAAACCACTCCGTCATAAGTCGGTGAAGTGATCAATACTGCTTTGATATCCGGATTCTCTGCAAGACATCTTTCCACTTTGTCCGGAAAAATTCCGCCGTTTATCCACCACTTCATATCCATCTGTGGATAAATGTAAGTTGGTTTTAACTCTCTCAGATACATGGCATGGTATACTGCTTTATGACAGTTTCTTGCCACAAGTATCTGTCCCTTCCGCGGAACTGCTGCCGAAATAGCCGCAAGCAGAGCTGCGGTACTTCCATTCACACTGTAATAACTTTCTTTTGTTCCATAAAGCTTTGAGACATTTTTCTGCGCCTCAAGAAGAATGTCTTCCGGATGATGAAGATTATCAAAACCTTCGATTTCGGTAATGTCTCTCTCGAAAGGAAAATCACCTCTTACTGAATCTGGATTGCGTTTATGTCCCGGCATATGAAACGGATAATAATCCGACTGACCATAGCTTTCGAGTTTTTTATATAATTTTTCCATAATTATTATACCTTGAAGCGATAGCCGACACCCCAGATAGTTTCTATATATTGCGGCTTCGCCGTATTGAATTCGATTTTTTCACGGATTTTCTTGATATGAACCGTGACAGTTGCAATATCCCCTACAGATTCCATGTCCCAGATCTGACGGAACAGCTCCGCTTTTGTAAATACACGGTTAGGATTCTCAGCAAGAAATGTCAGAAGATCAAACTCCTTCGTTGTAAAAGTCTTTTCTTCGCCATTTACCCATATACGTCTCGCCGTCTTGTCAATCTTGATTCCTCGAATCTCAATAATGTCGTTCTTTACTGTCCCGGAACCAACCAGCCTGTTATATCTCTCCATATGTGCCTTTACACGTGCAACCAGTTCACTCGGACTGAATGGTTTCGTCATGTAGTCATCTGCACCAAGCCCCAGACCACGGATTTTATCAATATCATCTTTCTTTGCTGAGACCATGATGATCGGAATATTTTTCTCCTGGCGTACCTGACGGCAGATATCAAATCCGTCCACCTCCGGAAGCATCAGATCAAGAATAATCAGATCATATTCTTCTTTGAGTGCTTTTTCAAGGCCCACATCTCCTCTGTTAGCTATTTCTACTTCAAATCCTGACAGTTCCAGATAATCTTTCTCCAGATCTGCAATTGCTTCTTCATCTTCAATGATTAGAATTTTGCTCATTTCATAGGTACCTCCTGGTATTTTCTTAAAACAAAGTACATAATCGTTCCGATTCCTTCACGGCTGGTTGCCCATACCTTGCCGCCATGGTCTTCAAGAATCTTACGAACGATCGAAAGACCGATTCCACTTCCTCCTTTGGAAGAATTTCGTGAAACATCGGTTCTGTAAAAACGGTCAAAAATATAAGTCAGATCTTTTGATGCAATACCTTTACCATTATCTTCTATCTCAACCTGTATAAAATCTCCGACATCTTTTACCCGGATCTGGATCACTCCTTTTGGCTTATCCATATATTTGATCGCGTTGCTGATGATATTATGGATCACACGCCGGATCTGCTCTCCGTCAGCAATGACAAGGACATCCTTTTCGACATAATTTGCATAATAAAGCTGAATGCCTCTCGTCTCCAATTCCAGTCCGACTTCTTCCGCACAGTCTGAAAAATAATCATCAACATTTAATTTGCTGAATGTATATGGGATACGGTTGGTATCAATCTTTGAGTAAAAAGTAAGCTCATTGATCAGATGATCCATCTCATTTGTTTTGTTGTAAATGGTGCGCACATAGCGGTCCATCTTTTCCGGTGTATCTGCAACCCCGTCCATGATTCCCTCTACATACCCCTTTACGGCTGTGATCGGGGTCTTCAGGTCATGGGAAATATTACTGATTAGTTCTTTATTTTCTTTATCGAGAAGAACCTTTTCTTCTGCTGACTCTTTCAGCCGCCGTCTCATCTCCTCGAAGTCCCGGCACAATTCTGCAAATTCATCCGTCCCGTCTACTTCCAGCACAAAGTCCAGATTGCCCTCTTTTATATTTTGCGTCGCTTTTCGTAATTTAACCAGCGGAGTTGCCACACTCCTGTATATCCAGAGACCGATGGAAACACTTGTAAAAATCAATATCACAAGCGCGGTAAAAAAAAGGTCCTTCGTCATGATCTGTATACTTGTCTGACTGCTTTCGGTATCCGCAATCGTAATATCATATGCACTTTCCTGCACGGTATCACTGCTCGATGAATTGTGGTGCTGCGCCTCACTAATTCCAAACAGCGTAGCCGCCAGCAAAAGCATCGGCATCAGTATGATCATCAGAAATCCGACGATAATTCTGTTTTTTAATTTCATATTATTTATTCACCTCTTAAGATAATCAGCGGACGCACACCGGTGCCTCCTCGATATGCAATGAAAAAAATGAACGCATATTACGAACCATTTGTTCGATATATATGCGTTCATTATATCATATCACTATATTCTTATCTCTAAATTTTCTATTAAATCAGTAAAAAGAGTGTGTTCTTTATTACTGTTCTGTCTCTTAAAGATATTTTTTGAGGTCTTCTACTTTGTCTATTTTTTCCCATGGAAGATCCACATCTGTACGTCCAAAGTGACCATAAGCTGCCGTCTGTTTGTAGATTGGTCTTCTCAGGTCAAGCATACGAATGATTCCAGCCGGACGAAGGTCGAAATTCTCACGGATAATCTCAACAAGTTTTCCATCAGAAACTTTACCTGTTCCAAATGTATTTACATTGATGGAAGTCGGTCTTGCAACTCCGATTGCGTAAGAAAGCTGGATTTCGCATTTATCAGCCAGAAGCTGGATGAAATTTCCCTCGCCGTAGATTCCCTGAATCTCTGGGTGGATAAAACCGCCAGCGAAAATGATCTGAATGTCACACTGCTGCGAGAAGAAAAAGAACGGTTGAAAAAACATGGAAAGTAAGAACTATACATCTACTTTATCTTCCGCCGAAATGAAATGTATTTTAATGTGAATTGTAAAAAGGTAACAATGTACAAAATCATTAATATACTAAACACACTTGCAAGTACATATCCTCCGTGTCCTGCCATAGCATTGTATCCATTCACAACCGAACAGCAGAAAATCACAATCAGTGGAATTACTCTTCCCCGGAAGATCCGGTTCATCATATCCAGTCTCGATTCATCATCGCAGAATATCTCTTCTTCCCTGGACATCTGTGCTTCCGGTTTTCTGAAATAACTGTATCCTGCAAATTCCAGAAGATACTCCCAGCCGCAGTCTTCAAACATTTTCACATATTCCATCTGGTTTTTCATGCCTTCCTGATTATAATCCAACTGATAGATCACTTTCTCAGGCTCGCATTTTTCAAATGTATAGATTCCAGGCATTGTTACTCTTTTGAATTTCCAGCCTTTCTGATGCATTCTGCTCAGATAACGGGCTTCTTTTTCATAATCCATAATTGAAAACCAGCGAAGTTCCTTTTTTGTCTCACTCATTACAATACCTCCTGTGCGTTGCGATACAATCTTTGAATCCGTTTCAGCTCCAGTTCCAGTACTTCCATTCCAAGCTCCGTAATCTGATAAATCTTGCGCTTATCTTCCTCTCTTACGAATTCAATCAATCCGTCCTTTTCCATCTTTGACAAACTTCCATACATGGTTCCCGGACCGAGTACCACTTCATTGTCTGTCATTTCTCTTACCTTCTGTACAACTCCATACCCGTGATTCGGAGAGCGCAGGCATAACAAGATGTAAAACCCTGTCTCCGTCATCGGAACATAAACCTTTTTAATATGTGCGTCCATAATTCAATCCTTTCAGTGCGATACATCGTACTTCGATATAGTTAGTATATCGCACCGTGATATATGTGTCAATAAAAAAAACGAGGAGCATTTCTACTCCCCATAACTTATCATCTTTTTACACTTCTCTTATCGGCTCCTTTATCGGCTCCTTTTGGAGACTTGCTGTCCGCTATCTAAAAAAATTTTTCACACCACTTTCAAAATCTTCCATATCCAATACCCCACTCCAAGTACCCAGCTTGAAAAGATTCCATATAATATCACCGGACCTGCTATGGTAAATATCTTGCAGCCGATTCCCATGACCTGTCCTTCTTTCTGATATTCGATTGCCGGTGCCGCCACGGAGTTTGCAAATCCGGTAATCGGAACCAACGCTCCTGCGCCGCCCCATTTTGCGATCTGCGGATAAATGTTAAATCCAGTGAGCAAGACGCTTAAGAGAATCAGAATCATGGAAGTCCAGCCTGCGCTGATGTCTTTTTCTATTCCAAGGTGCCTGCAATAATTCAAAATGCCCTGTCCAATTGTGCAGATAATGCCTCCTGTAATAAATGCTTTGAGCATATTGAGTGGCAGATTGTGTACCGGCGTCTTCTGCTTGACGTAATTCTTATATGCTTCCTGTTGCTTTTGTTTATCCATGTTCCTCTCCTTTCTTTTTCCACATGACTTTCCTGTCAATGAACGCTTTTTTCGATTCGTCCCTGCCTTTGAACGGCAAAGTATTCTTTCAAGAATGCCTCGACATTATTACTGTCCCCAGTGATTTGCAAAAAACAAAAGCGCACCCACAGTTTTTCCGACTGCGATTCCAAGTATGAGATATGGTACGCTTTTTATGATCTTCATACGCCGGATGAAGATTGGAAATACATTCAACATTTCTGCAAGTGCCATCGCCCAGCATCCCACAAATATTCCACTAAGAATCCCGAACACCGCTGCCAATATATTCCCACCGGGTATGGATATGTGAAACAC
>OLPQ01001343.1_pt1 | contig 17876 bp, 11 predicted proteins | sample 1672451 | NCBI WGS metagenome assembly OLPQ01 (sample SAMEA3136687, study PRJEB25190) | human gut metagenome | biome: human gut; feature: human-associated habitat; material: faeces | place: Austria | collected 2013
CGGAAACGGGCCACTTGGTCTTCGCCACCCTGCACACAAACTCCGCAGCGGATTCCGTTGACCGCATGGTGAACGTGTTCCCGGAGGGGCAGCAGCGTCAGATTCGATTGCAGCTTTCCACTACGTTGCGCGCGGTGCTTTCGCAGCAGCTGTTGCCGAAGCGCGCGGGCGGCCGGGCGGCGGCGTGCGAAGTCATGATGGTGAACAGCGCCATCAAAAATTTAATCCGCGAGGGCAAGACCCCGCAGATTGACAGCTTCATTACCATGAACGCGCAGGACGGCAGCATTACGATGGATAATGCCCTGCTGAAAATGGTGCGCGAGGGCACCGTAACGTATGAAACGGCGCTCGGCTACGCCAGAGACCGAGAAGCGTTTTCCAAGGGAAGACGCGGCTAAATTTAGGAAGAAAGCGAGGGAGCGGGTTTGACGACCTATAAATACAAAGGGCTTTCCCCGGACGGCGCAAAGCTTTCCGGCGTCATCAAAGCGTATAACGAGTTTGAAGCGGTCGCGCAGCTGCGCGAGACCTGCTCCGTCATCACCAAAATAGAAGAAGTCAAAGAGACGCAGAGCTGGAACAAACAGATTGGCACGAAGAAAATCAAAGACAAGGAGCTTGCCATCATTTGCTCGCAGTTCGCCATCATTTTGACCTCCGGTTTGCCCATTGTGCGCTGCGTGGAGATGGTTGCGGCACAGGCGCGCACCAAAGAGCTGCAAAAAATGCTGAAAAAGGTTGCGGAGGACGTCTCTGGCGGTTACAGCCTTGCGCAAAGCTTTGAAAACAACGCTACGGGCTTTCCGACCACGTTTATAGAGACCGTACGCGCGGGCGAACAGTCCGGCACACTGGAAGAATGCTTTGAAAAACTACATAAATATTACGATAAAACCGCTAAAATGAAAGCGAAGATCATCAGCACGCTCACGTATCCGGCAATTGTCATTTGCGTCGCCGTCATCGTGTTCATCATCATTATGGTGGTAGCCGTGCCGGCGTTTACAAGCGTGTTTCTGGAGCTCGGTACCGAGCTGCCGGGCATCACAAAGGGGCTCATCGCAACGTCGGATTTTCTCACGAACTACTGGTGGTCGCTTATTTTGATTGTGCTCGCGTTCTTCATCGGCAGGCTTCTGCTGAAAAAGAACGAAAAGGGGCGTGCGTTCCTTGCGGAAAACAAGCTAAAGCGCTCACCGCTCAAAAAAATGCACAGCCTGAACGCCGCTTCGCAGTTTGCAAGCACCATGAGCACCATGCTCACGGCGGGCTTGCCGATTACAAAGGCGTTGGAGGTCACGGCAAATGTGGCAGATAACTACATGTTCGCGGTGTCCATCCGCAAAGTGCGGCAGGGCGTGGAGCAGGGCCGCAGCCTGGTGGACTGCATGAACGAGATTTCGTATTTTCCAAAGCTGCTCACCGAAATGGTGGGCGTGGGCGAACGCTCCGGCAACATGGAAGAAACGCTCACCGTCATCGGCGATTACTTCGATAACGAGGTCTCGGTGTTCACGCAGCGGTTGCTCTCTATGTTAGAGCCGGCCATCACCATTGTTTTGGCGGTCGTCACCGTCATTTTGCTGCTGGCCGTTTACCTGCCGATGTTTACCATGTATGGCAGCATCGTTTGATTTATTTCGCTGTACCCCGTCGGCGATCCAACCCGAACCGGCGGAATACATAAATTTCGATGGTGAACCCCGAAAAGTACGTTTTTGGGGCGAGCAAAATTTCAATGAATTGGAGAATGGTTCCTATGATGAACAAAATGCGTAAGATGAAGAATAAGAAGGGCTTTACGCTCATGGAAATGCTGATTGTTGTTGCAATCATCGCGATCCTCATTGCTATTGCTATCCCGACCTTTGCTTCTTCTCTGAATAAGGCAAGAGTTGCAACTGACGAAGCTAACATTCGTTCCGGCTATGCTTCTGTTATGACCGACGTTCTGATGGACGATAACTACTCTGTTGAGGGTGGTACCACGAAGTCTGCTACTTATGCTTTGAACAAAGACGGTTCCGTTACAAAGGACAACGCAACCGATGCCTACCTCACTCAGGGTAAGAACGACAAGGAAGATACCGCTGTTGCTGGTAATAAGGTTGGCAAGTGGGACAAGGGCGTTGGTGTTACGTACACCTATGACTATTCCACAGGTAAGGTTCAGATCAAGGTTGGCACGACAACTCAGACTGGCGGCACCTCTTCCAACGGCTAATTTCTTTATCTAACCGAAATTTACACAACTCATTTTAAATGAACCAGATCTATTGAGGGGCCGGGGGTTGCGGCTCCCCTATGATCTGTTCTTTTGATTTTTCACTTTAGGTTTTCATAAAAAGGGGACGTAATATGCTTTGGGTTTCACCCGCTCTCACGGTTTATATTTGTGTGCTTACGGGGATTCTCGGCGCGTGCATGGGAAGCTTTCTCAACTGCATGGCGTGGCGTATCGTCCACGGCGAATCTGTTTTACACGGGCGCTCGCACTGCGACGTCTGCGGCCACGTGCTCGGCGCGGGAGATTTAATTCCCGTTTTAAGCTACATCATGCACAAAGGCCGCTGCAAATACTGCGGCGCAAAGCTCTCTGCGGGACATGTCTTTGCGGAAGTGTTAACGGCGCTTACGTTTTTGCTGCTCGTGCTAAAATATGATATTTCGCTCCAAGCCCTTGAATACATTTTGCTGGCGTGCCTGCTGCTCGCCGCTGCATTCACGGATTTGGAGGGGTATATGATCCCGGACCGTTTCATCGTGACGGGGATCGTCGTGCGTGTTGTTTTCCTGTTTTTGCAGGGGAATGTGCTCGAAAACCTCATGGATGCGCTGCTCGGCGGCTTCGCCGTTGGCGGCGGTTTACTGCTCATCGTGCTCTTATACGAAAAAGTGCGCCAAAAGGAAGCCATGGGCGGCGGCGATATTAAACTGCTGTTCCTCACCGGCCTGTTTCTCGGCTGGCAGCGGAACATTCTGTGCCTGCTCATCGCGTGCGTGCTCGGCATCGTCTTCGCGTTTATTTTCCCGGAAAAACGTACCACAGAAGACGGGGCAGAGGAAGAAGACGGAAAGCTTTTTCCGTGGGGGCCGTCCATCTCGGCGGCGGCGATTCTCACGCTCCTTTGCGGCAGCGAGATCATCGGCGTGTATTTGAGCTTATTTTAACGGAAAGGACAAAAGCTTTACAGCTTGACGGATAGAGATAAAGAAGAAAGCGAGGTGTCTGTACCATGCCCGGACAAATCACGGCATTCGACATTGGTGAGTGCATGGTAAAAGCCGCATGCGTTACAGGCGGCAAACTGAAAAAGGTTATGGCGAAAGAATTGCCGGATAATATGGTTTCCGGCGGCGAAATCGTCTCCATGGACGCCATGGCGGATTTTATCAAGGAAATGGCGAAAGAAAACGGCATCTCCCGCGGTGCGGCGGCGGTCATTCTGCCCGGCACGCTGGTGTTTACCCGCAACGTGACCGTGCCCGCCATGACGGACGGTCAACTGTTGTATAACCTGCCGTTTGAATTTAAAGATTACCTGACGCAGGAAAAGAATAAGTATTATTTCGACTATGCCGTGCAGGATACAGTGAAAGACGAAGAGGGCAATGTGAAGGAATTGCAGCTTTTCGTTTGCGCCACCTTAAAAAGCACCGTGGAAGAATACCGCGCCATGCTGCGCCGTGCGGGCTTCAATTTGAAGGTCGCCATGCCAGAGGAATGCGCCTACGCTGCGCTGACGGAGGATTACATGCAGCGCACAAATGCGCCCGCGGGCAGCGATTACTGCTTTGTAGACCTCGGCCACAACGGCATCCGTATGCACATTTTGCAGGACGGCAATTTCACCACGAAGCGCTCCGGCGACCTCGGCCTGCGCGACCTTGAGCAGACGATTTCCGATGTGCGCGGCGTGGATATTCACATGGCACACGCACACATTTTGTCCGATTACAACGACGTGCTTTCCGAAGACGTGAGCGCCGAGCTTTTCAACCGCATGGCAATCGAAATCATGAAGGCCGTCAACTTCTATAATTACAATAACCGCGAGCGCTCGCTCCGGAGAATTTATCTTTGCGGCGGCGGTGTGGCGGTAGATCAGATCCGCGCGGCCATCTGCCGTGTGACGGATCTGGACGTACATAACGCCGAGGAGCTGCTTCCTCAGCACGACGCATTGGAAGCGGCGTGGCTTTACATCAAAGCGATCGGCTGCGCGCTGCAAAAGTAAGGAGGCGTTGGAATGAAGCTTGAACTCGGCATGGGGAACGGCGCCAAAAAGCCTGTAAAATACCCCACCAAAAGAACCGTCAACCTCGCAAAGCGCGAGTCGCACTCCCAAAGCGTCATGACGCTTTCTATCGGCACGGCGGTCATTATCGTGCTTGTGGTGCTCGTCGTGAAATTCGGCGTACTTGACCAGCTTGCGCGCCAAAGTGCCGCAGAAAGTGCTTACAACACCGTTCATGCCCAGTATACCGAAATGCAGAGCGCCGTGGAGAAATACCCAGAGGTCGAAGAGGAGTACCGCACCTATTCCAGAAAATGGATGCAGCAGGAGGATTCCGGCGCGTTCGTTTCTGTGGACAGACAGGAAGTGCTCGACCTCATGGAGAACTGTCTGCAGCCCTACGGCACTATAAAGGCCGTCACCATTTCGGACGACGTGATGATTGTTTCCATGTCCGGCATGAATCTGCAGGAGATTTCCGCTATGTTTGAGATTTTACAGCAGCAGCCCATTGTAAAGTCTGCTGACCTTACAATTGCTTCCACCGAAAAAACGGCAGGCGAAGACCTCGATTTCTCCGTGACGATCACATTACAGCCGGCTGACACGGCGGAAGGGGAGGCCACAGCATGAAAAGAGCCTTTACAACGCGCGAAAAAGTGATGCTGCTCGTCCTCACCGTGCTGCTCATCGTCATCGCATATTTTAAGCTCATCTTGGAGCCCATCAACAATTCCATCGACGAGTATCAGTCCGAAACGGCCGCGGAGCAGGACGAGATTTTGCAGAACACCGAGCTTTTGACGCGCATGAACCAGATGCAGAAGGAGCTCGAGGAAATCTATGCCGCGGGCGACCCCACGCCCATCCCGAATTATGACAATTCCGGCAAGCTGCTCGTTGAGCTGAACAGCATCCTTTCGGCTTCCGTCGATTATTCGCTGGATTTCGGTCAGGTCTCGGCATTGAACGATGGCTACATCATGTGCCGCCCCATCAACATGACCTTTACAACGAACACCTACGCCGAAACGCGCGCCATCATTGATGCGCTGCACAACAGCGATTTTACAAACCAAATATCGGACATCAGCGTGCAGTTTGAAAATTCCGGCAGCTCCGGCAATGTGCAGGTAAACCTGTATATTACGTATTTTGAACTTCAAAAATAGCTGGTGCAACACAGGCCGGAAGCTGTTTTTTGCTTGCCGGTTTTCTGTGTTTAAAAAGACTTATACCGTTTTACGGTTTCCATATTTTTCTCAGGAGCAAAACGCATGAATTTTTCACAGGATATGAAGAATTTGAAAAACAGAAGAAAGGGGAAAGCCGGCTTTACCATGTCCGAGCTTTTGATCGTCGTGGCCATCGTCATCGTGCTGTTTGCCGTGGCGGTTCTCTCGCTTGTGGCGATTCAAAAGAATCTGCGCCAAAAGGAACTCGACAGTAAAGCGGAAATCCTTTACGTTGCCGTGCAGAACCGCATGTCCGAGCTGCGCGCCGGCGGCTACGAAAGCCTTTATCAGTACGATGAAAACAAGAAGAACGGCGTTGCAAAGGTTGGTCTCATTCCGCTGGATGCTCCCGAAGAAGATGCGGAAGACGCCATCACAAAAGACACGCTCTGCTACGTCGTTTCCGCAAACCGCGTGGAAGTCGGCAAGGCGGCAGCTTCCGTTCTGCCGGAATCTTCCGTAGATGCCGAGCTTTGGAACAACCACTGGGTCATCGAGTACGACCCCGAAAGCGGCAGTGTGTACGGCGCGTTTTACAGCGAAGAGGAGATCACAAGCGGCGATGTCTCCACCACGCTGCCCACATACTTAAACCGTATGCGTGTGCGTCAGACCCGCCTGCGCAACGGTGCGAAGATCGGCTACTACGGCGGTGCGCGCGTGATCTCCGGCACAACCGACACTCTAAAGCCGGACATCTCCATCGATAACCGTGAGAAGCTGACGGCAACGTTCTACTGCAACAACCCCTATGCCGATGAGCTGACGTTCAATATCAAGGTTTCGGACGGTCAGAACGAATATGTAAAGGTTGTAAAATACAGCGAGCTTCGCCAGCTGAACAGCAAAACTTGGTACTACACGTGGGTTATGGATAGCTTGGAAAGCGAAAAGACGCGCTTCTATAATCAGACCGACCATAAGCTTGCGTGCGGCACAGACATCACCGTCACGCTTTCCGTAGAAAGCCAAAACGCCAATGTGGACGGCAAAAGCTACACCCGCAAAACGAACAGCCTGTTCCGCTATGCCGAGGGCACCCCGGCCGGCACGGCGCTCATCGCCTACGGCCGCCATTTACAGAATTTGGACGAGGCCTCCCATGTTTCCGAGACGATTACCGGCGCTGTGCAGGTCAGCGACCTTTCCTTTGCGGATGATACTGCCGACAACGAAGACTGGTATTCCTTTTACGGCGACACCTTTACGCCCATCACAAATAAGAATCTCAAAAGCTATGACGGCTATTCCGAGGTCGATAACGTAAAGCTGTATTCCTCTATCTCGAATTTGCATATTACAGATACGTCTAAGAGTGATGTTGGTCTGTTCAGTACATTTAACGGTGAGATCAAAAACGTGACGCTCACCGGTATGAAGATCGATGGCGGCCAGAACGTCGGTGCGCTCATCGGTTCTGTTTCCGATACCGTGAAAATCACAAATACCCGTGTATACCTCAGCTCCAAAAAAGGCGACCTCGCAGATATCGAAACGGTCGATTCCCCGGAAAAAGTGAAGCCGTGGATTGAAGGTCAGATCGCAGGCGGACTTATCGGCATGGTGACGAAAACGGGCAGCGCATCCGTTACGGACAGCTCCGCGTCTACGGTCATTCGTGCAGACGGCGGCGCAGCAGGCGGCCTCATCGGTGCCGTGTATCATGCGGCAACGATAACCGATTCCTATGCGGATTGCTATTTGACGGCAGCCAGAACGGGTGGCCTTATCGCAAAGGCAGAGGGCGGGTCTGAAGTAGCCGCAACGGGAACCTCTATCACCTTAAAGGATTTCTATGCAGCGGGTTACCAAACGGCGACCGGCGATGCTTTCGGCTTAGTAGGCGGCTCCAATGTGATCGCCACAGGCGGTTATTCTGCGTGTGTTTACGATGTTGAAGAAAACGCAAAGGTCCATTCCACGGTGAATACAATGGACAGTGCCTCAAACGTATATTATCTGACAGACGGCGGTCTTTCCGGCGACGGCACAAGCAAGTGGGAAAACGACAATCAAACCAAGCCGAAAACCTATAAAGAACTCAGTGAATCGGGCTTTGCAAAAGAAATCTCCAAGGCGTTCACGTCGTCCTCCGGCGCGGCTACGTTTCCGTATAACTTGATGGATCAGGGCCTTACGTATTACACGTATCCGCGCCTTGAAAAGCTGAACCACTACGGCGACTGGCAGGCGGAGTTTGAATCCGGCGCACTGGTTTATTACGAGCGCTACGAAGACAAAACCTACGGCTTCTACGGCGCGAACCTTTCCACGCTCAAAACGAGTAAGTTTGTCGTCGGCGACGGCTATGCGCTGGCGTATATCGAAAAGAAAGATGAGACCGATAACGTTACCGTGACGTATGCAAACAACCAACCGGCACAGGTATCGTTTAAAAGCGCAATTGAAACGACCGACGACACGACAAATACGAAGTATTATCTCTATCCGCTCTCAAAAGAGGTCGTCAACACCAAGTATATCGACACTGCAGAGCCGGATACGTTCTACCAGAAGATCACGATAGAAGACACCGCAAACAGCACGAATACGGAGTATTACTACAATCCGCATTTCGCAAAAACGGTGACAGTCAACGAAAATAAGCCGCAGGCGCCGGAAACGGTCTGCATCCGCTCCGCCCGCCAGCTGTATGCGTTGAGCCTTTACTACCCGCAGTATGCGGATGCCGTAAAGGACAGTGTGTTCCGTCAGGAACTCAACATCGATTACAGAAGGTATGAGTGGACAAATTATGACGTTGTGCCTGCAAAGATTAACACACAGGCGCCGATCGGCACAGGGGATAAGCCGTTTACGGCTGTGTATAACGGCGGCTGCAATACGATAGAGGAAATTTCCTTTAAAGCAAAGTCCCTTTACATCGGCATGTTCGGTTATACGTCGTCCGCTGCCGCGGTGCGCAATGTGTTCCTTGTCGGCAACGGCAGTAACACGGTGGCCTATGTCAATGCGCAGGGCGGTAATTCGGCTTCCGGCAGTGCGTCGCGCGTCAGCATGGGCGTGCTCGTCGGTTATAACCGCGGCACGGTTTCAAACTGCTCGGTTTCCGGCTATACCATGGAGTATTACGGTTACAGCGCCAGCACGGCTTCGCTCGGCGGCTTTGTCGGCAGCAACTACGGCACCATCCGCAGCAGCGCTTCGGATTGCCCGTCCATTCGCTTTGCAAATACGAACTCTAACACCTATGCGGGCGGCTTTGCGGGCGTGAACCACGCCTCTATTTCGGATTCCTACGCGCTTGGCAGCATTCAGGTGCGCGGCGCGCGAAACAGCACCGTGTGGGTCGCGGGCTTTGCGGCGAACAACGCCAGCGGCATGATTCGCCGCAGCTACAGCGCTACGGCGCTGACAGCTTCCGGCGATGCGGAGTCCTACGGCTTTGCGCATACCGGCGGTTCGGCATACCAGTGCTATTATCTGGACGGCGGCACGTATTCGTACAGAGGCACGCTTTATGCTTACAACACCTCCACGAACGAATTTGAAGATAACGCGGCGGGTGAGCCCCTTACGGGCAGCGAGCTGCAAAACAAAACAATCAGCAATTTCGAAAAGGCAGATTACACCTATAATGCCAAAGAAACGACCGGCGATTATTATATCTACCCGGCAGTCGTGCGCAATGCAGCAGGGCAGACCGTGCATTACGGCGATTGGCCCGTGCAGAAGGACATCGGTACGCTCGGTGTGTTCTACTGGGAATATGAAGACAGCGGCAGCAACAGCGGCTACCACTTCAGCTACGTGGGCACAAGCCAGGGCAATGAAATTTCCAGCGCAAACAACGACATCTTAAAGGGCGATTCTCTCTGTGAAGAGCACGACGACGGCGGCGTTGTAACGCATTACGGCTACGGCTATTTCTATGCGAACAGCAATAATTTGAAGACTTTATTAAGTGCTGTATACTTCAATGAAAGCTTCATGAGCCTTGCAGAAAATGCAGAAGCCGGCGAAGCGCTCGGTAAGCAGATGCCCGGCTATACGTTTGTCGCATATGAAACCGGCGAAGACAAAATGTATTTGATCGATAACAAAGCAAACGGCACATGGCAGCTGAATTACGGCAACGATGCTACCGTATACACCTACACCGTCAACCCGTTCTTTGCAAACTCTATGAGCCTCGATAGCTCCAAAGTACAGAGCAAAATGACAAAAACAGGTGACGTCGAACCCGGCGCCAACGGCAACGCTTACGAGATTCGCTCCGCCTCGCAGCTGCAGTTTATCAACTGGAACTATGGCGCATTAGACGCAACCACGTCCATTTTGTCACCTGATTGGGAAAAAGCAACGATTGAACAGGCAAGAAATGCTAATCCAAACAGAAGTTACTATACATATCTGGTTTATGGTGAAAAGGATTGGACTGTAAGAAGCTTGAAATATTGCTGGGTACAGAGCCATGATGTGAACGCAAGCACAGAGTATGCTGTACTCAAAAAAGTGAATAACTTTACGCCAATCGGCAGCATGTTCGATGTTGGCGGTAATGACAGATATGCGAAACCCCTCATGGCGTATTTCACTTCAAGCTTTGACGGACAGGCTTATGCTATTAAGAATATCACGATCCGCAGTAAGGCGGAGTGCGTCGGCATCTTCGGTATCACAAGCGGTGCTGTGCTGAAAAATATTATTGTTTATTCCGATAACGGCAGCGAGATCGAAGCTACAAAAGAGGGCAGAAGCTGGTATTGTGTCGGCGGTCTGGTCGGTTTTGCAGGAAGTCGTGATAAAAAGGAAAGTGCCTTTACAAACTGCACAGTTTCCGGCTATACGATTCGGGATAATCATGAAAACAACCCGGGTTGGGGCGGCGGCAACGTCGGCGGCCTTGTCGGCATGACAAACATGAATATTACAAATTGCTCCGCTGTAACAGACATTATTATCAATATCGGCTATAATGGCGGTTATCAAAATCTGCGCGTCGGCGGTATTGCCGGTGTTTCCCGCGGAACAGTGAATTATTGCTATGCCGGTGGTTCCATGAGCAGCATATCTTCTATGGGGTACAAAAATTGGAATGCAGGTGCAAATATTTGGATGGGCGGCTTAGTCGGCGGTATCGTTTTGCGCAATGACGGTCTTGATAGCTTGATAGGCACAGTCAAAAATGTCATGAGAGTTTATAATTCTTATAGCTATGTTGACATGCCAAGACGCAGTGGTGGTCAGTGGGGAGAAAAAAACATTATTAAGAGTACGCAAGCAATCGCTTCTAATGGTGAAATGCAGCAGGCATTTACTGCTGTTAATAATGACTATATTGAGATTTATAATTGCTATGCGCTTGAGTCTGCCGTATTAGAGACAGACGATTATCGTGCATATGGCAAAAATCCTCAAAGTTGGAGTGACCTAAATCTCAACCGGACTTTGGATTGGTATGACCGTAGGATTATGTTGTACAACGATTCCACCCCGTACTTAACGTATGCCGAAATGCAGAGCAGCGAATTCTTGACGAAACTGAACAAGAACTACCAGTCCGGCTCAAGCTATAAAAGCTTCTCCACCGTCACCATCACCGAGCAGGGGCAGAATATCGACGGCAAATATAGCTTCCCGGGCAATGATACGGCGCTGCAGGGGCTTAACTATCCGTTCCCGACGGTTCTGACACAGACCGATATCTTCGGCAGCACAGTCAATTTGCATTACGGCCGCTGGCCGCGCATCGGTCTCTTATGGGAAGAAAATTCCCGGAAGCTCGACCTGATTGCGGATATCAAAACGAAAGCGGAAGACAGCACTTTGAACGACAACGAAAACGGCAAGGCGCTTTTGCAGACACATTTGCTTATCGCCAGCAGCGACGTAGATACGAGCGCAGTGCCGGAAATCAAGCTGTACGACGAAAACAGAAACGAACTCACAAACGATAAGGCCGCAGCAACAGTCAGCCGCATTGCATATAATGATGCGAATAACTGCTACGATGTCACATTCATCGGGCAGAATGTCGGCACGGTCGTCGCAGAGGCGAAGCTCGGCAATTACATCGCGCGCCTTACAATCGAAGTTACGGCATCGCTCAAGCTGGAGGCTTCTTCTACGAACATTTCGGTTTATTCCGGCGACACCGATACGATCACGCTGACCGTAAAGGACGCAAACGACAAGCAGCTGCTTGCCGAGACCGAAAAGACGCTCAGATGGGAGATTGCTGTCGATAACAACGGCGTGCAGCAGGAGGTCATCGAGTGCAGTAAGGACGATATCAAGCTGAACGCAGACGGCACGTTCTCCTTGCCGCTTACCGGCTTTGCCGCGGGCGAAGCCACGGTGAGCATCACGTGCACATATCCGTACGGCGCGGCAACTGCCGCGGAGCCCGCAAAAGAGGCCACGGCTACGCTGTATATAAGTGCTACAACAAAGCCAAGTGATGTGCTTGGCCTGACAAACGGCAGCGTCTATAACCAGATTTCTCTGCCGCACACGCCGAAAAAATCCACGACCTCCTACACCGGTACGACCGTTGAATACCCGGAAAACCGCCCCGCCATGCAGGGAAGTGCGCTGTTCCTCTACGCAACGGATGCGTATACCGGTTTGAAAGGCTTTACGGTCGATCAAATCGAGATCATCGCAGGGGAAACCACCTACACTGTGGGTGAAGGCGGCATCACGACCGATGAAAATCACACCTACAAAGTGACGGTAAACGATGAGTGGACGACAGAAACGAACGACACGAAGTTCCGATACCGCGCCGTAAAGGTGGAATCCGCCGCGGCAGGCGAGATCACCCTAAAGATCGTCCTCAAAAACGGCGACGTGACCTACAACCTCACCACCCCGTACACCATCGCATCGAACACGTATACGGTGAAGTTCCTTGACACAAAGGGCAATATTCTTCTCACAAAAACAGTCGATTACGGCAAAAAGCCGGAGCTGACCGAGGAGGATAAGGCTAATTTGAAAGCCGATGCCGAGTTGGGCTACACCTGCACATGGGCGCTTTCTGAAATCTACGCAGATAAAGAAATTCACCCGACATTAACGCCGAACACCTATACCATCCGGTTTGATGCCAACGGCGGCTCGGGTACGATGCCTGATGAATCGTATGCTTATGATAAGATTCAAACAACGGACAGCCTTCCGCCGAATACGTTCACAGGAACATCCACCTTTAAGGGTTGGGCGGTAGAAGCGGAGGGTGCAGTTCAGTATACAGACATGAACTCAATCGAGAGCATCATAGATTCTATGGCGAAGGGGAATAAGACCGAACTCACTCTTTACGCCGTTTGGGAAGATACCGCAGCAGGCGGCGAGACCGTTGAACCGTAAATCAACAAAAAGGCAGGTGCCGAAAATGCAGGCGATCCGCAGAAAACTGAATAGCCAAAGGGGCGCTTCCATGCTGATGGCGCTGCTGCTTATGCTGGTCGGCATCATGGTGAGCGCGGTCATCATCTCCGCCGCCACCAGCGCCGCCGTAAATAAACGCTCGGAAAAAGAACAGCAGCAGGCCTACCTCGCGGTCAGCTCTGCCGCCGAGCTCGTGCGCGACGATTTCCAAAGCCTTACGGGCCGGTATAAAGATGTTACGACCACGGTGACGCTTGCGGATGGAACGACCACTACGACGAATGATACGATAAAGGCCACATGTGCGGTGGGAGATATGATCAATGACATCGGCGCACGGTTTATAGGTATGAACACGACGTCCACTTATGCAAAGACCTACACGTTCTCCGTAGACGGTTATGAAGATGTATCGGCAGAAATCCTTGTATCAGTCGGCACCGGCAGTGACGAAAGCAGCAAGGTGTATAACCTCACTGCAACATTCACAAACGGTGTGGATTCCGAACACCCCTGCCGCATGGTGTTGACTATGGAGGGCAAATTGGCGGAGGAAAGAACCTCCGGCGATGCGGGCTCCACGCAGGTCGTCACCCGAACACTCGAATGGAATAAGGCAAAGCTGCAAAAGGGGGTAACGGGTTGAAAAAGTTGCGTTCACAAAAAGCGGAAACACTGGTGGAAACGCTCATGGCCATCTTGGTCGTGATGCTCGTTATGCTTTTTCTCTCCACCGCAGTTTCCACGGCCTCCAAGGTAAATGCCAAGGTGCGCAAAACCGATGTGGCTTTAACGTATAAGAATGCCGTCAAGGGCAGCGAAACCAAAACGCTGACCATTAAGGATAACAACAGTGCCACAAAAATCATCAAAGTTCAAGTCGATGAATACACAAGCAAAAACGGCTACACGTATTACAGGGAAAGCAAAGAGCAGGGGGCGGGAACTTGAAGCTGAAAGATAAAAAAGGCTTAACGCTCGTGGAAATGCTCTGCACAGTCGCCATTTTGGTGCTTGTCAGCATGGTGATGGTGTTGGGTGTGCAGCTCGGCGTGCGCTCCTACGCAAAATCCGTTTCATATTCGGAAGCGCAGGTGCTGTGTTCCACGCTTACGACCACCATCAGTGATGAGCTGCGCTATTCCGGCACACTGAAAGTAGACGGCAGCGGCAACGTTACGGGCTTTTTCAGCCAGCAGTTCGGCAGCGGCGATTACACCGCGTTTACCACTACGCCGGAAGGGCATGTGCAGCTTGGCGGCAAGGACATTCTGCCCGCAAAGGCGTACCCCTACGGTATTAAAGCTGAGGTAGAAAGCTTAACGTATGACGATGTTTTCTCCCTTTTCACAGTGCAGCTGAGCGTAAAAGACAGCGAAAATAAAAACACGCTGGCCGAAACCATCTTTGAAGTGGAAAAGCTCAATGTGACGACCGAAGACACCGCAGAGGGCCGCGCCCGCGCCGAAGACATCCGCAATACAGAAAACTGAGAAACACCGCGCCAAACGGAATGCTCCGCAGGCGCGGTGTTTTTGCAATAAAGAAATTGTATGCGCTTTGTTTTAAAAAAGTATGATTTCATGCGATTTTTCTTGCACGTAAAAAGCAAATATGATAAAATAGAAAATATAGTGTATTTAAATAGTGTTCTTTATTGTGTAGAATAGATAGAATTGCTGCTTTTTATTCACTTTTTGACGAATTTGCAGAGAATATAGCGAATTCTGTCTTTGGCAAGTCATTCTATCGGTAAAAATGAAAGCGCTTTCCGATAAAAAATAAATTGTGAGACGAAACAGAAAGCGCTGCAAGGAGAAATCTATGAGTTTAAAGGAAAAAATACTCATCGCGGACGATTCGGAAATGAACCAAATGCTCCTTGAGGAAATACTCAGCGATAAATACGAATATGTCATGGCAAAAGACGGCACAGAAGCCGTCGATATCCTCGAAAAAAACGAGGATATCGACCTCGTGATGCTCGATATCAACATGCCGAAAATGGACGGTTTCGGCGTGCTGGAGATTATGCTATTGGAAGTGTATCCCGGAAGGGACTGAATCATCTGATCTACGAGATCGTGGATAATGCAGTAGATGAACATCTGGCAGGATACTGCAGCCTGATCAATGTAGTTCTGGAGAAGGACGGTTCCTGTACTGTAACAGACAACGGACGTGGAATTCCGGTAGATATGCACGAAAAGGGAATGTCTGCGGAGCGACTGGTGTTTACGACGCTTCATGCAGGCGGCAAATTCGATAATTCTGCTTATAAGACAAGTGGTGGACTTCATGGTGTAGGTTCTTCGGTAGTAAATGCACTTTCTACTTATCTGGATATTAAAGTAAGTCGTGATGGCTATGTACATCATGACCATTATGAACGGGGAGTTCCGACTCTCGAACTTGAAAACGGTCTCCTTCCAAAACTTGGCCGTACAAAAGAAACCGGAACCTGTATCAACTTTCTTCCGGATCCGGAGATTTTTGAGAAGACACGTTTTTCTGCGACAGATGTCAAGAGCCGTCTTCATGAGACCGCTTATCTGAATCCGGAACTGACGATCGTATTTGAGGATCTCAGAGGAACAGAACCGGTAAAAGAAGAATATCATGAACCGGAGGGCATCGTTGGCTATATCCGTGACATGAACCACAATACGGAATCACTTCATGAGCCTGTTTATCTGAAAGGCGAGGCAGATGGCATTCAGGTGGAAGTGGCATTTCAGTATACCAATGAGTTCCGTGAAAACGTACTGGGATTCTGCAACAATATCTACAACGCAGAGGGCGGTACACATCTGACCGGATTTAAGACAACGTTTACGACTGTTATGAATACCTATGCCAGAGAGATCGGTGTCCTCAAGGACAAAGATCCGAATTTTACAGGCGCTGATATCCGTAACGGAATGACTGCAGTTGTTTCTATCAAACATCCTGCACCTCGTTTTGAAGGCCAGACAAAGACAAAGCTGGATAATCAGGATGCAGCCAAAGCAACCGGTAAAGTGCTGGGCGAACAGCTGGTTCTCTATTTTGACCGTAATCTGGAAACATTGAAAACCATTCTGTCCTGTGCGGAAAAAGCTGCAAAGATCCGCAAGACAGAAGAACGGGCTAAGACGAATCTTCTTACAAAACAGAAATACTCCTTTGACTCCAATGGTAAACTTGCCAACTGTGAAAAAAGAGATCCGGCGCAGTGCGAGATCTTTATTGTCGAGGGTGATTCTGCAGGTGGCTCAGCAAAGACAGCGCGTAACCGTAACTATCAGGCAATCCTCCCGATCCGTGGCAAGATCCTGAATGTAGAAAAAGCGACAATCGATAAAGTGCTTGCGAATGCCGAGATCAAAACCATGATCAATGCATTTGGCTGTGGTTTTTCCGAAGGGTATGGCAATGACTTTGACATCAGTAAGCTTCGTTATGACAAAATTGTGATCATGGCTGATGCCGATGTGGATGGTGCGCATATTTCTACCCTGCTCCTGACACTGTTTTATCGTTTTATGCCGGAACTGATTTATGAGGGACATGTGTATATTGCGATGCCGCCTCTTTATAAGGCCATGCCGAAAAAAGGTCCGGAAGAATACCTCTATGATGATAAAGCTCTGGAAAAATACCGTAAGACTCACAAACCGGGCAGTTTTACACTACAGCGCTACAAAGGTCTTGGAGAAATGGATGCAGAGCAGCTCTGGGAGACAACTCTGAATCCTGAGACAAGAAGAATGAAACGTGTTGAGATCGAAGATGCACGTCTTGCTTCCAGCGTAACGGAAGTTCTGATGGGCAGTGAAGTACCTCCGCGTAAAGCATTTATCTATGAACATGCGGCAGATGCGGAACTTGATGTATAAGGTGGGAGACTGATATGGAAACAAAACAGGAAAATGTAATTCGTACCGATTATTCGGAAATCATGCAGAAATCTTATATTGATTATGCGATGAGCGTCATTATTTCACGTGCACTTCCGGATGTGAGGGATGGTCTGAAACCGGTTCAGAGAAGGACACTTTATGATATGTATGAACTGGGAATCCGTTATGACCGCCCATATCGTAAATGTGCCCGTATTGTCGGTGATACCATGGGTAAATATCATCCGCACGGTGACCGTTCCATTTATGATGCACTGGTTGTGATGGCACAGGATTTCAAGAAAGGCAGGACGCTGGTAGACGGACATGGAAACTTTGGTTCTATCGAAGGTGACGGAGCAGCGGCCATGCGATATACCGAAGCGCGTCTGGAAAAGCTCACGCAGGAAGTTTTTCTGAGTGATCTCGATAAAAACGTAGTGGATTTTGTGCCGAACTTTGATGAGACGGAGAAAGAACCATCCGTGCTTCCGGTTCGTATTCCGAACATTCTGGTCAACGGTGCAGACGGTATTGCAGTTGGTATGGCAACCAGCATTCCTCCACACAACCTCGGTGAGGTGATCGATGCGGTCAAGGCATATATGAAAGATAATACTATCAGCGTAAGAGGTTTGATGCGTTATATCAAAGGTCCTGATTTTCCAACCGGCGGTATTGTCGTAAATAAAGATGATCTGCGTAAGATCTATGAGACAGGAAGCGGCAAGATCCGTCTGAGAGGCAAAGTAGAAGTAGAGAAACTCAAAGGCGGCAAAAAGCAGCTCGTCATTACCGAGATTCCATATACCATGCTCGGAGCAAACATTGGCAAGTTTCTCAATGACGTGGCATCTCTTGTCGAGACAAAGAAGACGACAGACATTGTAGATATTTCAAACCAGTCTTCCAAAGAAGGTATTCGTATCGTACTTGAACTGAAAAAAGATACCGATGTGGAAAACCTGACCAATATGCTGTACAAGAAGACTCGTCTGGAAGATACTTTCGGTGTTAATATGCTGGCAGTTGCAGACGGACGTCCGGAAACACTCAGTCTGAAACAGATCATCGAGTATCATGTAGATTTCGTCTTTGAGATCACCACAAGAAAATATCATACACTTCTGGACAAAGAACTGGAAAAACAGGAAGTTCAG
>OLPQ01001348.1_pt1 | contig 17837 bp, 8 predicted proteins | sample 1672451 | NCBI WGS metagenome assembly OLPQ01 (sample SAMEA3136687, study PRJEB25190) | human gut metagenome | biome: human gut; feature: human-associated habitat; material: faeces | place: Austria | collected 2013
GGCTCCGTCGATCTTCGCCGCCTCAAAGTAATCCATGCTGATGCCGACAACGCTGGAAAGGTAGATGATCATGCTGTAACCCACGCTCTTCCAGACAGAGACGAAAATCAGAATAAAAGGCCAGTATTTTTTCTCCTGATACCAGTTGACCGCCTCAAGTCCCAGCGGTTCCAGAATGCTCTTGTTGAACATACCTGTCTCTGCTGAGAGAAAGGTATAAGCAAGATAGCTTACGATAACCCAGCTCATCAGATAGGGAAGCAGGATCAGGCTCTGGTAAGCCTTCTTTGCCACACGGCTCTGAATCTCATTGATCAGGATGGCAATGGTAATAGCAAGGGCATTTCCCACAATGAAAAAGGCCACATTGTAAAGAATCGTGTTCCGGGTGATGATCCAGGCATCCGCGGATGCAAAAAGGAATTTGAAGTTTTTAAAGCCTACCCAGGGACTTCCCCAGATTCCCTCGCGGAAATTCAGCTTTTTGAAAGCGATGGAAATTCCGAACATAGGAATGTAGTTGTTGATCAGCATATACAGAAATCCCGGTAGTGCCATCAGATAAAAAGGCCAGATCCGTTTCCAGGAAATTTTCTTTTTTGCCCGTTTCTTACTCATTGTGTTCCTCCTGTTTCTGATAGAGCCGGAGAAAAAATCTCCGGCTCCGAAAGTTTCTGTCTTTTCCTGCTTTACTCAGCTGCCTGACTTGCTGCCCAGTCATCCAGCTGTTTCTGGTTTTCTTCGATGACGGTATCGATACCTGCTGCTTTCAGAGCGCTCTGGAAGTCTGCCAGGTTGGTAGCCGGATCAACGGTACCGCAGTTCACGCTCGGGATGTACTGCTGGATGACTGCGGATACTGCGGAATACTCAGCAGATACGTTGTCGTTGATGAAGCAGTAGCCCAGTGCCGGGGATTTTCTGGAATCCGGAATGCTGTCACTGAACTCTCTGATGGTCTGGTTCATATCAATCGGGGTCGGGTCCATTACCGGCCATGCCAGTCTGTCACCGTATACGCCGAAGAGCTGGTAATACGGAAGCGTCTGGGGGTTGTCAGACAGATATTTGATCTTGGTTCCTGCATCTGTTTTCTCGATTACTTCGTAGTCCTGACCCTCAATACCATACTGAAGGAGCCATGCAGCCTCGTCATGAGCGTAGATATAGTTCAGAGCTTCCACAGCTTTTGCCGGGTTTGCAGAGGTGATGGGCACGCTCCAGAGGATGTTCTGGAAACGGTCGCCTGCGGTATAACCTTCAAGAACAGGAATGACGGTCAGATCCATACCTACTGCGGCCTCGGTAGCCTCTTCACCTCCTGGAGTGCTCCAACCGAAGTATCCCAAATAATTGCCTCCCTGCAGAAGCGTGTTTCTGTCCTCTGTGCTGGTAGCTGCGTCCTTGGAGATGAAGCCGGCCTGAGCCCAGTCATACATCAGCTGTGCGAAATTGGCATACTCATCTGTCTCATACATATTGGAAATGGTCATGTTTGTGAAATCCTGATCCAACATCAGAACACCGGAAGCGGTGGTGGATCCCAGCTTATCATACTCAAAAGCATTTCGACTTAAGGGTTCTTCACTGGTAGCCTCAGGAATCAGGCAGAAAAAGTTTTCTCCTTCTCCATCTTTTACCTTCTGGAAAATTTCTGTAAATTCATCCATGGTATAGAGTTTGTTCTCATCGATCGTAATTCCATATTTCTCCAGAAGATCCGTTCTTGCAAGATAGCCATAAGATTCACCCTGAACGTAAGCATTGGGCAGTCCGTAAAGTGTTCCTCCGTAATAGCCGCCACTTAATGCAGAACCACATTTCTCTTTAATATCTTTTCCTTCGTTATCAATATAGTCATCCAGAGGCTCAATCAGGCCGCTACTCACCAGATTACCGACACCGGTTCCTACAGAGAGGCAAAGGTCGAGCTGCTCTCCGCTGGATACGGTCAGAACCGTCTCATTTGCCAATTCGGAGAAAGTTACCGGTTCCAGAGTGATATGTATGCCGATATCCGGCTCGGTCATAGCATTCAGAGCATCTTCAACTGCCTGAAAACCAGAACCGGTACTTCCAAGAGAGGGCCACTGCCATACGATCTCAGTGATCTCGCCGTCTTCTGCTGCGCTTACCGGAAGAACGCCGCCCATACCTGAAACTGCTGTTACTGCGCTCAAAAGAATTGCTGCGTATTTCTTTTTCATTACTGTTACCTCCTGTTTTGTTTGGTACACGTTTTTTGGATGTTTTTATTTTATCTGCTTTTCTGTTATTTTTCCATCACGAAACATAACCTGAACTTTACGATTCCGAACATTTCCATAAAAAATCCCGGAACCTTTCTGCTCCGGGACCTCATTTTTCAACTTTGCTTCTTTGTTTTCAGGAAATCTTCCTGATATTTCGCAGGGGACATCCCATAGTATTTTTTGAACATGTTGTAAAAATTCGTGTAATGGGAGTATCCCACCTTTTCCGCCGTCTCGTTGGCGTTGTACTGACCGGTCTCCAGAATGGCTCCCGCAGCTTCATCCGCTCATTGATGAGAAACTGTCCCACCGACACGCCTTTTTCCTTTTTAAAGAGGCGGTTTAAGTAGGCCGGGTGAAAATGGAACTCTTCCGCGATGCGCTCCACATTGAGCTCGCTGTTTTTCAGCTCCTTTAAAATATATCGGCAAACCTCCTCGGCGGTTTCCTCGGGCTGAACCCTTCTCTGAGGGCTCTCTGAAGCTTCCCCTTCATGAATTTTTTCCTGAAAAAGCTGCCTTCCGTATTCCTCATACCGGGCAGTATCTCTTTTTCCCCGGATTCGATCCACGACTTTGCGGATCTTTTCTCCGATATCCTCGTACCGCGCCGGGATCAGAATATAATCCTGACAGCCCAGGATGATCGCCTCCTGAGCATAGGCAAACTTCGCATGGCAGGTGAGAAAAATGCACTCGATCTCTTTTTCCTGCTCCCGCACCCAGCGGAGAAGCCCCAGGCCGTTTTCTCCCGGCATCTCGATATCGCAGAGAAGGATATCCACCGGATGCTCCGCAATACATGCTCTGGCTGCCTCCGTATCGTAGGCGGTATAGACTTCGCTGATGCCGTAGGAGGCCCAGTCCATATCTTTTTTCATGGTCTCCGCTGTCAGCTGTTCATCATTCACTATCAAAAGGTTCATTTTCTTCCTCCAGATCATAGGGGAAGGTGACGGTCACGCAGACCCCCTCTCCCGGTTCTGAGCTGATCTCAATATCTGCTTTCTCTCCATAGGAATACCTCAGGCGTTTCAAGGAATTAGCGTAACCGATATGGAGCCCGTCTTTCCTCGGCTCCCGCATGGACCGATCCAGTTCCTCCACCTGTTCTTCCGTCATTCCACCTCCGTCATCCATAATCATAAAACTGACCATTCCGCCCTCGTACTGGCCCACAATCGAGATGTGGGTCACTTTGCCCGGACTTATGGCATATTTTACAATATTTTCCACGAAATTGTGGAGGAGCAGCGGCGGCACCCGGACAAAAGCGATTTCCGGATCATATTCATAATCGGCCTCAATAGCTCCGGGATAACGAACCTTTGCCGTTCCGATATAAGCCTCGATCAGATGCTGTTCCTTCTCGAAAATTTCCAGATTCCGGCCGCTCCGGAAGAGATAGCGGAAATAGTCGGAAAGGTAAAGGATCACCTGCTGCACATCTTTTTCCTGTCCCCTCTGAGCCAGCGTGTAAATCAGATTGAATGTATTCAGGAGAAAATGGGGGCGGATCTGCAGCTGGAGATTGGAAAGCTCCATCTGTTTCCGGTCCAGCTCCTTCTCGTAGACTTCAATCTTCAGATCCTGTATTCGATCTGCCATCTTATTGAAGGACTGGAAGGAATGTTCATACTCGATCGAGTTGGCCTTCTCTGTGATACGGCAATCCAGATCGCCGTTTCTGAGGCGTTTCTGGGCCTGATTCAGGACCCGTAAGGGATGGAGAAGGAGATGCTGGATCAGCGCATAGAGAATCGGAATCAGGAGAAAGGCCACAATACTGAAGGCATGCATGATTCCGTAGACTGCCTCAATTTTTCCAGTTACCTCATTCTGGGAAAGAACGGCATTGAGGAAAAAGCGGCCTCTCTTACAATAGGAAGAGACCACCAGCTCATCCTTTGCCGCCTCTTTTTTCTCCGCATCCGAAAAACTCAGCTCGATGGATTCGTAATCCAGGTCTTTCTTCAGATCATCCAGTAGCGTATCCAGGTAGATCCAGCCGCCGTAAGTGACCGTTCCGGAATCGATAAAAAGCCTTGCAGCCTCCCGGTCTTTGATCGTGGCTAAAGTCCAGCCGCCAGCGACCTCCCCCTCTTCCTGTTCCCGGATGTAAACCTCATCGTCTTTCCTGGAGTGAAAGGCACCGTCCCAGGTAATGACATCGTCCAGTTTCTTCAGATAAATAAACCAGGCATCTGTCACATTGGTGGTATCATAATAATTCTTCTGAGAATAATAAAATTTTACCTTTTCCCCTGCATATTTCTCATCTCCGGCCTGCTTGATTACCGTTAATCCATAAATATCATTATAGCGAAGATTGTAGAGAAGTTTTACCGTTGTTTCCATCTTATAATCCAGGTTGGTGAGATAAGTATTCATCGAGTTCTGCACAGACACCCGCGCCTGTTCAATCAGAGTGCTCATCGTCCGCTCGCTGAGCCAGATTGCCAGAAAATTAAAGGGCAGAATGAGTAGCAGCATCAGAAGAAGGACCTTCGTGGAGATGGACTGGATGAAATGAGAACAGAAGCCTTTCACCTTTGCCCAGATTTCCGGGGCTTTCTTCTCCTCCGTCATGGCTCAAAGCAGAGACACACCGGTGTCGGCACCTCAAAAATCCCGGTCAGAGTCAGTTTTCCGGTCTCCGGATCGACGGCATGGACGGCCACCGTGTCACTGTTCTGCCCTCCGGCCAGCAGCCATTTGCCGCTGGGGTCAATGGCAAAGTTCCGCGGAGTCTTCACCCCGGCAGGGACAATCTCCACCAGGGAGAGCAGACCGTCCTCCTGTACCTGATAAACGGCGATTGTATCCTCGCCCCGGCTGGAGACATAGAGGAATTTTTCATCCTTGGAAAGGTGGATATCCGCGGCGGTATTCTCCGGAGACCAGCCATTTTTCAGTGTGGAGAGAGTCTGAAGAAGCGTAAAGTTTCCATTTTCATAAGATAAGACCAGCACCTCGCAGCTGAGCTCGCAGGCTACATAGCAGCGGTCTCCCTTCCGATTAAAAAGGATAAGCCTCGGCCCCGTCTCCTCTCCCGTAGGGAAGATGATTTTTTCTGCTTCTTTCAAGCGGCCCTGCTTCTTGTCCACAGGATAGAGCACGAGCTCATCCAGGCCAAGATCCGCCGTCACTGCAAATTTTTCATCCCGCGTGAGGGTGATCGAATGAACATGAGGGCCTTCCTGGCGAGCAGGATTTCTGCCTTTTCCCGTATGCTGAATCACCTGAGCTTCTCCCACCGGCGCTCCGTCTTTGTCCAGGGGCCAGACTGCCAAACTTCCACCGGAATAGTTGGATACCAGTACCATTTTTCTCTCCCGGTCTGTCACCACATGGCAGGGATCCTCGCCACCGGTGGCTTTCTGAGAAAGTAATGTCAGTTCTCCATTTTTCTCCCGGCGATAGATATTGAGCGCACCGCCCTTTTTTCCTTCAAACGTCGTCAGCTCGTTGACGGCATAGAGAAGCTTCTGATCAGCGGAAAGCTCCACAAAGGAGGGGTTGGCAGTCTCTGCCGGAGCTCCCTCCTCCATCAGAGTTCCTTTTTCCATATCAAAAAGGTATGTATGGATGCCTTTGCCTTTTCCCTCGAATACCTCGCCTGTTCCGAAGATCAGAGGGCGGCTGTAGGTTCCAACGTAAAGTCTTGCGATCTGATTCATAGTTAAAACTCCTTATTAAAATTTTGCAGTATAGCTTCCGGCTCCGCTACTACTCAGGAAAAACTCACGATCTTCAGCTGAAAGCCCAGCGGTTCCTGCACATGATTCACTCTGAGATCTGTCAGTTTCATCTCATGTCCTCCTTTTATTTCTGCTACTTCTCCATCAGCATATAGTCTGGTAAGTCTATCTTACTACCTTTGGGAAATTCTTTCTATCACAAAATACAACAAATGTATCACGATTCCAAACCTGAAAAAGCCGCCGGACCTGTATGATACAGACGCCCGGCGGCTCCTTAAAAACTTATTTGTAACCCTCGGGATTTTGGCATATTCATGCCAAAACACCTCGCGGGACAGTGGCTCCTAAATAGTTACATTTATTTATATTTTACAGTTACACGGCATCTCTTCACCAGTTTTCCGGTCTTCACCGTAATCACCGCAGTTCCTGTTCCTTTGGCTGTCACTTTGCCATTGGAGCTTACAACGGCTACTTTCTTATTCGAAGTAGTATAAGTGATCTTCGCTATAACTCCTTTTGGCGCCAGCACCGGCTTCAGCGTAAAGCTGTTTCCTTTTTTCAGAGTCTTGGCTGTGGGGATTCCAGTTATTGCAGTCGGTACCGCATTCTTCACCACAACCGTTATGGCAACTGATTTTTTACCGGATTTGGCGGTAATTCTCGTCGTTCCCGCCGTTTTCGCTACAACCAGGCCTTTCTTTGTGACTGCCGCTACATTCGCTCTGGAAGAAGTAAAGGTAATCTCTTCCTCAGACGTAAGCGGTTTTACGGTCAGATTCAGTGTTTCTGCCTGTCCTGTGTACAGAGTAAGTTTTTTCACAGAGGCGGTAATGCTTGTGGTTTTTACCGCTGTTCTCTGTACTTTAACTATGATTCTGGCAGCTTTTCCGCTGGCCAGCTGCACGGTGATCTTAGCAGTTCCCGGCGTTGTTCCGGCAGCGATAGTGCAGGTTCCGTTCTTCTTTCCTGCAACTCTTACAACCTTTGTATCGCTGGACTTCCAGGATTTCACGGAATCGCCCTTTGCCATCTCAGTTACTTTTACCGCTGTGGTCTTCTGTTTGATCTGCAGAGAAACGGAGGAAACGTTGAGTTTCAGAACCTTTGTCAGTTTTTTGCCAACGGTACGAGTCTCTGTCTTCTTGCAGATTGTGCAGCTTCGCTGCTGCTTGGCTGCCGCAAATACAGTAGCCTCAGAAGTTGTCTTCCATGCGCTCCAGATGTGGCCGATGGCGGCGATTATCGTCTGGGCTTTCAGCACTTTCCCACAGGTCGCGCAGTGGCTTCCTTCGGTTTTTCCGGCTGTCTCACAGGCAGCTTTCACTCCGGCGTCGGTAACTGCGGTGTGGCCTTTTGCAGGGATCGTTTCCTGCGCTTTCAGCACTTTTCCGCAGGTCGCGCAGTGGCTTCCCTCTGTCTTTCCGGTCGCTTCACAGGTTGCGCCTACTCCGGCGTCAGTGACTGCGGTATGGTCTTTTGCAGGGATCGTTTCCTGCGCTTTCAGCACTTTTCCGCAGGTCGTGCAGTGGCTTCCTTCCGTCTTTCCGGCGGTCTCGCAGGTTGCTTCTACGGCTGCGTCTGCTACTTCGGCGTGACCCGCTGCAGGCAGGGTATCTTTCCAGGTGGAGCCGCACACATTGCACTCATAGGTTGTATAGCCGTCTTCCGTACAGGTCGCATCCTTATGATCTATAACTTTTTCGTCGTGATTGCAGAGAATAAGTATATAGTTCTTATCTGCCAGATAATTTCCGTCCGCATCCCGATATTCCACTATGATCTCCATAGACTGAATGCTGCCTTTTCTCAGAGTGGTATCCTTATCCAGGCTCACGCTCAGAAGACCTGTCTCACTTATGGAAGCATGAACGCCCTCTGTATTGTTTAAAATCTCCCGGATCACAAAGGTTCCGTCTTCAGTTTCTTTTCCTTCCGGCCTGCTGATACTGTACACATAAGGAGTGAACTGCTCGTTCAGGCTCTCTCCAGGCGCCAGCACCTGCAAGTTCTCTTTTTCGGTCTTCAGCTGATAATACTTTCCTTTAACTGTGATATTCAGACCATTGGAGGTAAGCTCCTGTTCTTCTGCATCCAGAACCTGTACGGTAACACAGCTGTCTCCACGGCCAATCGTGTGAACCGTTCCATCCTCATCTACCCGAATGATATTTTCATCATAATCTGTATAAACGATATGATAATCGGATGCTTCCAGAGGCTCCTGCTGAATCTCTCCGTTTTCATCTGTGAACAGCCGTGCAAGCACCGGCTGAAGTTTCAGCGTTTCTCCCGGAAGAAGACAGGTGCCTTCGCCGGATTCCCGCTTCACTTCAATGTCGATGATGTTGATATAATCCTCCTGCACATAAGCCTCGCAGCTGATCGACGGAACTTCGTTTCCTTCTTCATCCACAAGCAGGAAGCGCATGGATGTCTGACCTGTTTTTCCCAGAGGCAGGATATGGATCCCTTCTTCATTGTCCGTGATCTGAAGAAGTTCATTTCCCTCCTCGCAGTCTTCCTCGATTCCTGTTACCTCTACTTTTGTACGTTTTCCCTCCGGATACTCTCCACTTTCCTGATAAGTTTCCATCCAGATCTTGCCATTGGTATCTCTTGTAAAGAAGGGACCGTTTTTCTGGCCGATGAACAGGCATACGCTCATATTCTCCATGCCGGTAAAATAGTAGCTCTCACCGCGCACTTCGATGCCGTACTCACAGAGGGCGATCTCTTCATCATAAGCCTTCACGATGGCCTCGGCCTGGAACCAGTTTCCCTGAGAACCATCTTTAGCCGTTATGGTAAGAGACGGACCATCCTTTGTACAGCTTATAGATTCCGGATCGAGATCCTTGCGCTCGTCATTCTCATCATAGACAAAGACATTCCATTCTATGGAAATATCCTCATTCCATTCGATGACCGGATCAACCTTTGCCGTCAGAGTCAACGGTGCGCCGACATAGACTCTGGAATTTTCCGGTCCGCCGTAGCTGTAAGCAAGGTCCAGCTGATACTCAAATCCATCAAACCAGTAATTCTGATGATCGCCGATTTCCTGCCAGTCCTTTTCTTCAGCATCCGGATCTGCACAATTCCGCTCCGCAATGACATTTATGCTGGTTCCCCAGTTTCCTTTTCTTTTCAGAACCGGAAGGGTGTATTCATCGCCTTCATCTGTGCGAATCCAGGCATTATCATCGTATTCTGCCCAGAAGCGGAGCTCTTCTGCCGGTACTTCAAACGTGGTCTTTTCTCCCTTATCCGGATTATAAATTACCTGATAAACCTTAAACTCCACCTGAGAAAGATCCAGGGTCTCACCGATCAGCGGATTGGATTTCAGTTCCTGCGGCTCGATCACATAATATTCCTGGGAAACATCCACCCAGATGTTTGCCTGACCAATCTCCTGATCTCCGACAAGATAACGGACAGGAATGTTCGTTCCGCCCATTTTTTTCTTTGCCTTCACATGGATCGTCTGGCCGTCATCAGCCACACTCACATCCAGAAGCTCCTGGTTAAAATCTGCCCATTCCGCATCGAGAGCCACCTCAACGGTATAATCTTTTACATCTTCATCCTTGTGTCTGCCCTCGTCCAGATCGTACCAGTTGCGATGAACGGAAGTCGTAATATCCTGCTCGTCCCCCGGCTGCATATGCCAGGTAGTACCATAGCTGAAGTTTGTGTCATAGTTTTCCGCTTCTACTACAACAGCAGCTTTCCATTCGCCGCTGATCTCATAGTTTTCGTCTTCTGTGTAGTTATAAGAGAGCGTCAGTTCCGCAGTTCCGGTCTTGACACTTCCCTCCTCATTTACCGCATAAACGTGATAATTTCCTTCCTCATCCGGTATGAGAGCTCCGCTTTCATCCACGTCACAGCGAAGCACGCCATCGGGATCGTCCACGGAAACACCGGTGATCTGAACCGGTACACTTACTCCTTCGGGATGTCTGATATCCCGTACATAAACCCAACATTCTCTGTCAATGTCATAGCTCCAGTCCGGCAGGAGTACGCGGTCGCCAGGAAGGGAATCCTGAAGGTTACATTCTGTCGCCGCCAGACCAATATCTGTCTCTGTGGAAGCGATCTCATTTTCCTGTACCATAATCTTCGCTTCTACATGAATCCAGCTGCCATCCTCCGGGAAATCAGCCGTAGGAACCAGTGTAATCTGATCGTTGTCCTGATCATCATAGTTAACGGCGGTAACGTCTCTTTCTTCACCGTCACAGTACTGGGTCACAATCCACTGTGTCTCATAACCCGTAAGACCATTTAAGCCTTCCTTATTCAGAGTCAGGGTCAGCGCTTCGCCTCTTTCGCCGTAAAACAGGGTGCAATTGTCTCTTTCGCCATAGCTGTACTCAAGATCCACCTCACAATGTACGGAATCAAATGTATAACTCCGATCAGCAGCATAGCACCAACGTGGTTCTTCAGAATCCGGCTCTGCCAGATTGATTTCTGCCGTAATCCAGATACTGGTTTCACAGTCTTCCAGCCTTCTCAAAACAGGCAGACTATAATCCTCGGCAGAGTCCTCGTCAAAATCATCCTCGCGGCTCCACTCATCTCCGTTATATCCTACCAGATAGCGGATGTTTTCTTCCGGCTCCGCTGTTTTCTCCACGTCTCCGGTCTCTTCATTGTAGTGCAAATGGTACACTTTAAACTCTTCTGCAAACGCGGGAAGGTTTAAAATCTCTCCTTTCAGCGGATTTACTGCTTCTCCGTTTTTATCTGCCAGAAACTCAGGTTCCAGCTGATAGACATCTTTAGACACATTTACATAAATGGCTGCCTTTCCGATTTTCTGATCGCCTACTTTATAATAGACGGGAATATCTGTTCCGCCTTCATTTTCGTGCGCTTCCACATGAATAGTCTTTTGATCTTCGGATACGGTAGCCGTTACCAGTTCCTGATCATAATCCGTTCCCACTTCTACCGTATAATCCGTGATCTCTTCCCTCTCGGTGTCTCCATCCGACCCATACCACTCACGATATACAGAAGTAAAGATATCCTGTCCACTGCCGCATATCATCTGGCCGTTTTGTGTGCTGTAGGCAGAGTCTACACAGTATTTTTCCGTATTCGCAGTGAGTGAGAACTGCCATTCTCCCTTAATATCCTGATATTCATCAGCAACCCCTGCAAAGGAAAGAAAAACATCTGCGCTTCCGGTTTTTGATTCCTCTTCGCTTTTTGCCCTAATACAATACTGACCATCTTCATCCGGCTGAACAACTCCATTTTCATTTCCATTATAGCTGAAGATCTCGTCCGGATCATTGATTCTTACGCCGGTAAGCTGTACGTTCACGCTCTCTTCCCACAAATGCTTCGGATCGCGTACCCAGACCTCAAACCCAAAATCTTTGCTGAGTTTAAAGCTTTCGCCTGGCAGAAGCACCTCATTTTCAAGCTGAAGTCTCGATGCATCCAGTTTCGTGGGAATCACATCGAGATGCGTTCCCGCAACTGTGATCTCCTTCCCGTCTTTTAAAACCTTCGCCTCAACATCCAGTCCGTGACCTTCTTCATTAAAATCTTCCATCGGTGTAAGCGTTATGGAAGATCTGTCTTCGGAAACGGAAACATCAACGCAGGTGGGTTTCTTGGTCTTATCTTTGTCCTGTATCACCGCCCACTCGACTTTGTAATCCTCAAGACCAGTCAGCCCTTCCGTATTGAGTGTCAGTGTAAGTTCTTCGCTTCTGTCTCCATAAAACAGGAAGTGTGCATCTTCTCCGCCATAACTGTATTCAAAGCCTACGGAATACTCCACCGGGTCAAAAGTAAATTCTTTTTCAGCAACTATTTTCCAGTCGTCGCTTTCTTCTACAAATCTCTCTGCAAGAATCGTCACACTGATCTTTCCATCAGATTTTCGCCGCAGCTCCGGGAGGCCTGTGCCATCTTCCGACCCATCGTTTCGCTCCCATTCATTTTCATCATACTCGGCGCGCCAGCGGATTCCCTCTGCATCGAGATCCTTCACCTCCTCTTCAACGCTCCCGCCATCTGCATAGCTGGTTTTCCTCAGCAGGAAGATTCCACCCTGACTTGAAAAATTCACCAGATCACCCAGGAATGGATTGATCTCGCAACCCTCGTCGTTCAGCAGCTTGTCAGAACCGCCGGCAGATATAATGGAATACTCTACTGTTTCCCCGGAAAATACCGCGATCCCCGGCTCCGTGTCCGCGATCCCGCTCCCGAGTGCTTCGGCAGCTTCTTCTGGCGGAGGTGTTTCCGTCTCTGTTTCTGTCAGTGCCTCCGTCTCTGATTCTGATTCTGTTTCCGATGCCGGAGTCTCTGTCTCAGAAGTTTCACTTTCCGGTGCGGCGCTCTCGGTCTCAGAGTTTTCGCTTTCCGGTGCGGCGCTCTCGATCTCAGAGTTTTCGCTTTCCGGTACAGATACCTCGCTCTCGGCAACTTCCGTTGCGGAGCTCTCTGTTTTCATTTCTGCCTGAATAGTCTCGGTCTCCTCCGGAACCACAGCCTCCTCGGTCGAAAGCTCTGTTCCTTCTGTTGACATCTGCACCGCTTCGCTTTCGGTCTCCTGGCTCTGAACCGCGATCTCTTCCGCCGTCACTTCCATGTCTTCTATGGATGCCGCTGAAACATAGCTTCCCGACAAAGAAGAAGCGGTCATCAGCACAGCCATCAGCATTGCAACTTTTCTTCTTTTCATAAAACGTCTCCTTTCCGTTCTCTTTTGACTTGAGTATAGCATCCCGTTTTCGCCATTTGGTGTCCTGGCAGAAGACTTTTCCAGGCATTTCCAGCCGGACACTGTCCATTTTTTCCGGCCTGTGTTATACTTAGTAATAATGTTATTGTCCCTTGAAAATCTATGAATTTTCAATGTATAACAACAGTTATTTTTAAACAAATTTCGCAAATCATTGTTGGTGAAACTTACAACCGGAGGAAGCTCTGTGAAACATACGGATACTGAAAAAAAGCTGACCACCTCCCAGCTCCTGTCCATCATCAAGAAATCCGGACAGTTCTCTGAGGTGACAAATATCTGGCAGGACGAAATGGAGACACCCGTCTTCTGCCATTATCTGTACGAGACTATGGAAAAACACAAACTGACTGCCAAGGACATCATCCAGCGCAGCGGCATCGAACGATCCTATTTTTATCATCTTCTCAGCGGGTTCAAAACCCCGGGGAGAAATATCGTCCTTCGGATCTGCCTCTGCATGGAAGCGACCCTCACGGAGACCAGCCAGCTTTTAAGACTTGCCGGCCACGGCAGTCTTTACCCAAAAGTACGCCGTGATGCAGCGATCATCTTTGCCATCGAGAAAAAATACACCATGCAGCAGGCTAACGAACTGCTGCTCAGTCTTCAGGAAACGCCGCTCTACCGGGAATCCAACGACTGAATCCGGAGGAACTGCCTATGAAAGATCTCATCCTGCCTGACCCTCTCGCAGAACATTACGAGCTCGTTTCCTGTCTGAAATATTCGGAGCAGGCTTCTACCTGTCTCATCGCTGTCAGAAGCAGCGGAAAGACCGTCCTCCTCAAGACTGCCAGCGATCCTCTTCTGTCCAAATCCCTTCTCCAGGAAAAAATGGTCCTGGAGATGATTCATCAGACCGATTCGCCCTTTGCAGCCTCTTTTCCCCGGCCCATTCTCCTGGAGTGGTATGGGGAAACCTGTTTTTATATCCGTTCTTATATAGAAGGAAAAAGTCTGGAGGAACTCTGTGAGTCGAACTATGAACGCCCGGGCTTCGCCGAACCGACGGCCCTGGAGTATTTGATCGAACTGACAGAGATTCTTCATTTTATGCATACTCTGACCCCGTCCCTGCTTCATCGGGACATCAAACCCCAGAACGTCATCGTGGACAGCTTTGGAAAATGCCATTTCATCGACCTTGGCATCTCCCGCTTCCTCAATTCCTCAAAGACAAGCGATACGCTGGTCATGGGAACCCGGCTTACCGCTCCGCCGGAGCAGTTCGGCTACCAGCAGACGGACCTTCGAAGCGACATTTATTCCCTGGGAATCCTGCTTCTCTACTGCATCACCGGAGAGTACAAACCGGAAAATGCGGTTCTTATGGAGCTCAGCGAGCCGGTCCGCCAGATCGTCACCAAAGCCACGATGTTCGACCCCGACAAACGATATCAGACCACGGAGGAACTGCTTCCGGACCTTCTGAAAGCCCGGTACCCTTCTGTCTTTTCTTCCCAACCTATTCCAATTGCAGTTCCCCCTTTTCGAAAACACAGCCGTTCCCGCCTGCCCTATTTCCTTCTCTTTCTTTTCACGGCAGGCGCCGGACTGGCGGCCGGCTGGAGACTCTCCGGGAAAATTTCCCTTCCGGAGACGATTTTCCAGAAGGAAGACAGCTATACCTTCACGGAACCTCTCATCGAAGAAGCCGTACGCTCCATGCTCAACAAACCGGAAGGGCTTCTCACGCTCTCCGATCTCGAAAAAGTGACGGAGCTTCACATTTTCGGCCTTCAGATTTTTTCCTCTGACAGCGAATTTCAGTCCCTCGGAAGTTCCATCTGGTTTTACGATGAAGCCACGCGGAACGCAGAACTCTACAAACAGCGCGGAACCATCTCTTCTCTGGAAGATATCACCCATATGCCAAACCTCACCGTCTTAAGCCTCTACAACCAGCAGATCTCTGATATTTCTCCCCTGAAGGACACAACGATAAAAGAACTGGGCCTGGGCTACAATCCGCTGACGGATCTTACCCCCTTAAGTGGAAATTCTCATATTGAGAGCCTGAACCTTTCCACGCTGGAAATCGAGGACCTTTCCTCTCTCGCTCCCCTTCCGGCCCTTAAGAATCTGGACCTTGGCGAGACGAAGGTTTCCACCATCAAGCCCCTCCTTTCGGATTCGCTGGAAAAGCTGAATCTTTTCGGCACGAAGCTTAACGATTACACCGAGCTTCGCTTCCTTAAGAATCTGACTTCCCTGACCCTGGATTCCATGACCCAGTCCACGGCCGAGGCCTTAAGCGGAATGAACCTTACCGAGCTGGAATTTCATTATTCCCATGATTTTCCCCTCTCCTCCCTCAATGGCTTTTCCAAACTTACGACTCTCTTTTTCCGGGGAGACAATACCTCCAGCCTCGTGATCGGTTCCGTGGATCTTCCTGCCCTTACAGATCTTACCCTCATCAGCTGGCAGATTGAGGACTTCTCGGGGCTTGAGCGCCTTTCCGGTCTTAAGACCCTTCATATCTACGGGGCAGACTGTCTCTCCTATGAGGGGCTCGACAGGCTTCCTTCCCTTAAGAGCATCAACTGCACGGAAGAGCAGAAAAACGCCATCATGGAGGCCTATCCGGACAACGATTTTATCTTTCTTGTGTAACCTGGAAAATCTGTATGGCAGAACAAAAAATAGCCTGCTTCCGTGCGGATTTTGTCTCTTGAAAAATCGGTAATTTCACCTATACTGGAAGTACAAAGACTATCTAAGGAGGAGTTACACGATATGGACATGAGAAAATGGTTCAAAGAGGCACAGTACGGAATGATGGTACACTGGGGACTCTATTCCCTGCTGGCCGGCGAGTACAAGGACCGTTACAGCGGCGTTTACGCAGAATGGATTCAGGCTCATCTGGCTATCCCCAACGCCGAGTACGGAAAACTGACCAAAGCATTTAACCCGGTATTCTTCAACGCAGAAGAATGGGTAAAACTGGCAAAAGACTGCGGAATGAAATATTTCGTTGTGACCAGCAAGCATCACGACGGTTTCGCTATGTTCCATTCCAAAGTAGACAAATACAATGTGGTGGACGCCACTCCCTTCGGCCGCGACGTCGTTGCCGAGATCGGCGAGGCCTGCTACAAACACGGCCTGAAAATGGGTCTTTACTACTCTCAGGATCTGGACTGGCATGAGCCCAACGGCGGCGGCTACCTGTCCAACCATATCCCGAGCCAGGGCGTGACCTGGGAGAACAGCTGGGATTTCCCGGACACCGCACACAAGAACTTCGATCTCTGCTTTGAGAACAAGATTTACCCGCAGGTGGAGGAACTTCTCCGCAACTACGGCGATCTCTGCCTGATCTGGTTCGATATGCCCATGACCCTGAAAGAGAATCAGAGCCGCGCGCTCTTCGAGGCCATCAAGAAATATCAGCCGGACTGCCTCATCAACTCCCGTCTGGGCAACGGTGCTTACGATTATGTATCTCTGGGCGACAATGAGATCCCGGATTCCATGCCGGAAAATGTAGAGTTTGACCCGTCCCTGATGAACGGCATCGACGGCTTCAAGCCCTCTCCCTACGGCCTCTACGAGACCGCTGCCACGATGAACGATTCCTGGGGCTTCTGTGCCCGCGACCAGCACTGGAAAGATGCCGCTGTGATCGCTGCCAACAAGAAGAAACTGAACAGCATGGGAATCAACTACCTCTTAAACGTAGGTCCCGACGGCCTGGGCCGCATCCCGCTGGCCAGCCAGAAGATCCTTCGTGAGGTTGCCAAAACGCTGTAAAAACGGCAAAAAAGCCTCCGCGGAAACATGTTTTTACGCATGTCCGCGGAGGCTTTTCTTTTTTCAGATCAGTCGAAACCGTTCTCGCTGATCACGCCGCTGTACCAGCTGGCGCTCTTTTTCGGGATACGCTCTCCCGTCTCATAGTTCGTGTAGCAAAGGCCATAGCGCGGTGAGAAACCGGCAGACCACTCGAAATTGTCCATGAGAGACCACAGATAATAGCCTCTGACATTGATACCGTCCTCCAACGCGCCATGAAGCGCAATCAGAACCTGTCTTACATAATCGATTCTTTCCTGATCGTTGAGAACCTCCTCCATCGGGCCGTCCTCCTGGGGAAGACCGTTCTCTGTGATGTAAATCGGAATATCCACATGATATTTTTCCACCACCATATGCAACACATCGCGGAGCGCTTCCGGATGCTGCTCCGGACGATCCTGATAGTTTCCACCTGCCTTCAGTATCTCCTCTCTCTTTCGGATCTCCTCCATATTGTCATAGAGTCCGTTGTAGAAATTCAGTCCGTAGAAATCCAGCTTCTGATGCATCACATCAAAATCGCCCTCTTCCATCCTGGGAACCAGATCATTTTTTTCAAGGTAGGCATTCAGCTCATCAGAATAGCCTCCCAGAAACAGGAGATGAAGGAACATGCCGTAGCCTGCGATCTCGTTGTTGAAAATGGCTCTCTCCTCGTCCTCTTTGTTTCCCGGGCGGGCCGGATAATGTTTCCAGATATCCACCACAATACCTATCTTCGCATGGGCAAAGGAATAGGTACGGAAAAGTTTCACCGCCTCTCCATGGCAGAGCAGGAGATTGTGCAGAGACTGGCGGGCATATTTTTCATTCTTCAGACCCGGGGCAAAAAAGCCATAAGCAGTTCCCACATAAACGGCAATCGGCTCGTTGAAAGTCGCCCAGAGATCCACATCATCACCGAAGTTATCCAGCAGAACCTTCGCATAATTTGTAAACCACTTCACGCACTCACGGTTGCCAAAGCCGCCCTGAATCTGCAGAGCATAGGGAAGATCCCAGTGGTACATCGTCGCATTCGGCACAATTCCGTTTGCCTTCAAGGCAGCGATCAGCTTCTTATAGTACTCGATTCCTGCCGGATTGACTTCTCCTGTTCCATCCGGAATGATACGGGACCAGGAAAAAGAAAAACGGTAGGTTTTAAGCCCTATTTTCTTCATCATCTCAATATCTTTCTCGTAGAGATGATAAGAATTGCAGGAAACATCCGGCACATCATTGTTCTTGATTCTGCCGGGAAGATGAGCAAATGCATCCCAGATCGAAGGGCCTCTGCCGTCTTCATAGGCTC
>OLPQ01001354.1_pt1 | contig 17767 bp, 15 predicted proteins | sample 1672451 | NCBI WGS metagenome assembly OLPQ01 (sample SAMEA3136687, study PRJEB25190) | human gut metagenome | biome: human gut; feature: human-associated habitat; material: faeces | place: Austria | collected 2013
TGCCTCCTAATATAAAGGATGAGATGAGATGAGCAGTGCCGCATCCAGACAATTAAAATTACCGCCATCTGAGAATGAGTCCGGTGTCACATTCAAAATGCCCATTATATATGTCTCATGGTCTGTGTCAAAATTTTTCTTTCCTATTATCATTTTTTATTTTCCTTCTAAAACGCTATATTCGATATGCTTTTTTCCATTTATTCTATATACCGAATATGTTTTTTATGTCAAAACCGTTCCGTTTTTCACTACACTTTTACCAGCAAATCGTCTGATTACGTTCTTCTTTCTTCCATTTACAGGAATCTGATGCTTCACAGAAAAAACAGTTTCTTGAAAGATGATCCGCCCGGCGAATATAGTATTCCATCCTAGAAAGCTCGCCATCCGTTTCTTCTCTCCCATGATGCACACCCACAATCTGCAAAGTCTCACGCATCCATTCCGACGGATATTCAATCTCTGTCAGCAGTTTTTCTGCAATCCGCACACCGGCAACGCTGTGATGTTCCCCGGTCTCATACTGTGCCACTCTGCCAATATCATGCAACAGACCAGTCACATAAAACTGATCTTTTTTAGCCAGCATGTTATCTGCACTCAGGTATGGTTTCTCCGTATGGTCAGCATCGTCTGTTTGTAGATCTGTTATATATTGTCCTGCAATTTCAGCACGGTATTTCTGTTCACTGGCCTCTACTTTTGCTTCCTTTTTTTGCCGATAATCTTTCAAATGTGTCTTATATTCATCTTCCAGATACATCATCCATGCCATTCGGCAGACATCCAGCGCATGTGACAGTTCATGATGACAGTATATTCTGTCCTGTTCCATCTCCTGCACACGTTTCTGCAACTGCAAAAATTCCGGGTGTTTCAATAATTTTTCTGCAAATTTCATAAATCTTTCTTTTCCTATTTCTGTGCAACTGTTCTGATATTAACTCACATCAAATTATTTTTAGTAAATTTATTTTTCACTCTCATATGCGTTACGCACATCCCGCAGATACGACAGTGATCCAAAAGCCAGTATCATATCCTCTTTCTGCGCGTCCCGCAAAGCATATAATACCGCATCCTGAATATTTTCACAATATTGTGCATCAATATTTTGCCCGAAAAGTTGCTTTTCCAGTTCTTTACCGTCCAGCGCCCGGGGATTCTGAGGTGTCACAGTGTATACACGATCTCCGGGCTGATACATCATCGTAATCATTTTTTCATAATCTTTGTCAGCCAGAACCCCCATAATATATACGATTCTTCGGTTCGAAAAACTTTCGTCCAGTGTTTTTCTCAACTTACGCACTGCGTCTTCATTATGCGCCCCATCCAGATAGAAATCCGGTCCCGTTCCGATTTGTTCCATACGACCGTGCCAAATGGTATGTGAAAGTCCTTGTTGAATCACAGTTTCTGTGATTTTCGGATACTTTTTCTGTAGAATCCGCAATGTATTTATCACACAGACTGCATTTTCTACCTGAAATGCACCGCAGAGGGAAAGTGTAACTGGAATACACAGAAAATCTTTTTCTGATTCTTCTTTCTGGATATTGTTTTTTACAGCATCCGGTGCAATACATACCTCATTGCTATTTCTCCTTGGTGCTTTCCATTCAAATGCATACCGACCATCTTTTTGCGTTATGTTCTGCACCTGCGTGATATCCGCAACAATCAACTCTGCCTGCATTTCTTCTGCTTTCTTCTTAATGACCTCCATTGCCTCCGGCTTTTGCTGCATGGTAACTACCGGCACCTGTGGTTTGATTATGCCGCTTTTTACAGTTGCGATCTCTGCCAGTGAATTCCCAAGGAAACGGATATGATCCATACTGATGGATGTCAGTACGCTGACCAGTGGCTTTTTGATCAGATTGGTGGCATCTGTCGCACCGCCCATTCCGACTTCAAGCAATGCCATGTCACAGTTTTCTTCATAAAACCATAAAAAGGCTGCCGCGGTTTCCACTTCAAACCGGGTAGGATGTGCCATTCCCTGTGCCACCAGTTTTTCACAGGCCGCTTTTACCCTTGTAAAAAGCTGTGCCAGCCGTCCTTTTTCTATATTTATGCCATTCATCTGAAACTCATCTTCATAAACAAATACATCCGGCGTACAGAATCTGCCCACACGATATCCAGCTTCTGTCAAGACCTGGGAAAGCATAGCGCCCACAGAGCCTTTTCCATTTGTACCACCGATGTGTACCAGTGGGATTTTATCCTGTATATTGCCAAGTTCTGCCATCAGATTCTGAATACTGGTCAGCCCCAGCTGACTGCCGTATTTCTTTGTTTCTTCCAGGAAATCCATTGCGTCTATATAATTCATTGTCTTTTCCATACTCCTTTTTCTGTCACCAGATATTCCACAGGCAGATCATTTTCTTCCGTTGGCAGTTGATCCGCCACCTGCAGTTCATAAGCTACTCCTACTTTTACACAATCTGTTTTTCCTTCAAAAAACCGGTCATAGTAGCCTTTGCCATATCCCATACGGTTACCCTGACGGTCAAAAGCTACTCCCGGCACAAACACCAGAGCTTCTTCCCAGTCCACCGGATTTGTCTCCACCGGTTCCATTACATGAAATGTACCTTCCTTCAGTTGTGAAAAACTGCTGATTTCAAAATATCGCATGGTATCTCCAAATACTTTTGGAAACACAATTCGTTTCTGCTGCCGCCATCCTTCTTCTATCACCGGACGGATATCCACTTCATTTCCAAGTGGCGCATACGCCAATATTCTTTCTGCCTGCTGAAACAAATTACTTGAGATGATGTTCTGGCAGATTCGATCTGATTTTTCTTTTACTTCCATCTCGCTCATTTTATTTCGCAGCATCTTGTATTGTTTTCTGATTTCTTTCTTTTCCATCATTTACCATTTCTGTACCATATCGTTTTTCGTAAAGCGGACATTCGCAATCCGCTTTACATGTCGCTAAATTATTAGTCAACCGTCTTTTGCTTATTCCGCTAATTATAACGCAAATACGGCATAATATCAATTTGTTTTGATATTATGCCGTATTTATTTTTCTGCATTCATTCGATTAACAAGCGTCAATCGCCAAATTTCATATTTTATTTCATTTTCTTCAATGGACCTTCATGCTCTTCCATTCTTCCGCCTGGAATCGCATTTTCATATCCCATTTTCTTTAATTTTTTTGCTGCCTTTTTCGGTTCATTATCATAGCTTCCAACGATATAAATCTTTTTCTCCTTATCCGGAACACGTTTTTCGATCAGTTCTAACTGCGTCATTGGAATATTGATGCTTCCGCTGATATACCCGCGTTTATATACATCTTTGGCACGAATATCGATCAGTACTGCATTTTTATCTGTTCTAGACTCATTAATGGCATCATTTACCGTTAAAACCTTAAATCGATCAAAAATCCCCATTTTCTTTTTCTCCTTCACCTTATCTTTTCTTTTCTTTTATGCCCGTTATCTGCCATACCTTTTTTACGTGCAGAATCCGATTACATGTAGAACAGTATATAACCGACCATAAAATCTGGCAAGCTTTTATTTCTGAAGAAACGCTAAAATCTTATTGATATACTTGTCCATCGTCTCATCATTGCTGCTGTATGTCTCATGTTTTGTTTCTGACAGATACAGGTATTCACATTCAGCTATACCATGTTTTTTAATCTTATCAGCAAACTTCTGTATTTGACTTGTCCACACATAATCGTCCTGTTCTGCCTGAATGATCAACATCGGTGCCGTATACTTTTTCCACGCATGACGCATCAGATACGTGTTCATCTTTGCAGCATTCGACAGCCAGCTGTAAGATGCCGCACAGGTCTGCATCTCTTTTGTCGCTTTTCTGCGTTCGTTAAAGCGGGTAAATCTCGGTTTTGATGTAGATGCACTTGTCTCAAATGTTTCACTCGCTTCATATGGTTTCTGTCCAAGCACATAATGTTCTGCTTTTCCGATCAGGCACTGGAGCGTTGACACCGACGCAGAAATTCCCCACGGAACATTTGCAGTATGTGGTCGGATCATCGGAGAATTTAAAATCACATGCTGAAACCACTCCGGCTTCCAGGACACTGCAATGGCTCCGATTGCCCCTCCCATCGAATGGGCAAACAAGTTTAACGGCAAATTCGGATATTCTTTTTTTGCCATCTGACAAATTTTCAGAAAATCTCTGATATAACGTTTCCATGTATCAATATGTACCAGAGAAGAATCTTTCGTCAGGCGATAACTCCATCCATGTCCGCAATGTTCCGGCAGCCACACATGATAACCGGCCTGTAAAAAGTAATAGACCAGTTCATCATATTTCGGATAGGATTCCGTAAATCCATGACAGATCACAATCACACCTTTTGACATGTCTGCCTTGTAACGTAAAACATGCAGTTTCCCGACTGCATCATAACTGTCTGTATATCCGCTTATGCATCGTTGTTTCAGATATGGTTCTACCGTCGTCTTCATAGTCTCATCATATTTTACTTCCTGTATAATTTCCATATTGTCAATCCTTCGTATCCTGTCTTTTGCCCTTCCCTGTTACAAACAATTACTTTCCGCTGATAATCCCGTTAATTCTTTTTTCATTATAAAACACAAGAATAATACCGCCAACACAGCAAAATACTGCTGCTCCAAATGCTGCGATCCGATAACCGGTTCCGTTTCCCGCTCCAATCGTAGAAACAGCTGTAAAAATCAGCATGGAAAGACTCTGCCCAAGTTTAAATGCAAAGGTTCTTGCTGCATAAAACATGCCTTCCCGGTTGCTTCCGGAAGTTATAGCATCACTCTGTGCGATATCTGCAACGACTGCCTGCGGGAGAATTCCGAAAATTGCCATTGGCAGCGCTGCTACAACCATAAGAATCAGTCCCTGTACGTTTTCCGGTATCAAAGAAATTTTTCCCATAAAACCGGTATAAAAATAAGCCAGACTAAATACCACAAATGCAAACAGAATCATCTTTTTCTTTCCGATCTTCGGTGTCAGCTTATTAACCGGTATGTAAAACACCAGAGATAATGCAGTCATTCCGACAAAATAAATTGTTGTCATTGTCTCCGGAAGACGCAACAGACTGGTAACGAAAAACGGAAGCCCTGTCTGGAACATTGTCAACGCAATCCCGTAAAAAATATCTGATCCGACAAATTTGCGAAATTCCCCATTTTTAAATGTTTCCACAAGAGAACGAAATGCTGATTCTTTTGCCGGAACCGTATTGACATAATCTTTTTCCCGGATACAGAACACCGGAACAAGCATGCAGATAAATGCAATCACTGCCATAATCGTAAAAGTCACACGGATTGCACCGACTCTTCCAAATGCCGGAATAAACATGCCCCAGATGGTCGGTGCCAGATACGCAACTGCTGTTCCCGCAATAAATGTAAAGGAAATCACAGTGGAAATATTCAGCCGTTCCTGCTGCGTATGTCCAAGCTCCGGAATCAACGCATTGTACGGTGTACAATATGCCGTAATTGATAAATAGTATGCCAGAATCATGACCAGTAAAAATACTGCGTTAATTCGGCTGTTTTTATTCACCGGTGACCAGAATACAAGCACGGTTGAAAGTGCCAGTGGCAAAGATGCCCATTTCAAAAATGGGATTCTTCGCCCATGTTTCGATGTACAACGGTCAGATAACGATGCGATCATCGGATCTGTAAACGCATCAAAAATCCGTCCAAACGCGGTAATTCCCCCGATAATGGTAAAGATTCCAAAGACTACCAATCCCTGCGGAATAAATACCGTCTGTCCCTGACTGATAGCTACCTGATCCGGCTGATAAAAGTATACCAGCCAGTTTGAAATAATTCCCGACAACATTGCCCAGCCAAACTGACCTGCTGCAAACTGCCATATTTTTGCCGTTGATAATTTTTTCATAATACCGTCTCCTTCTATTTTTTATCCAAAGAATTCTGCTGTAATCCCCTCAAAATCACTCCTGTCATCACCTGAAGCTGTACGTTTCCTTCCACAATCCGATCAGAAGTCAAAATATCTCCTCCCACTGCCAGTTTTTCCATCAATGACAACAGTGTATGGGTCAGTGAAAAATACATTTCATCTACTGAACAGACAAAAGCAAGACTTCCATCTTCCAATCCTGTTTCCAGTGCATTTGTCACATATGGTTTCAACTTCAAAATGCCATCTTCGTAATCAGACAGACCTTCTTGGGAAATCTCATATTTTTTTACAAACACATCAAATTCCTGTAAAAATTTCAAAAATGCTTTCTCTTCTTCAAAAATCCGGCAGAAAATATGTAAAATCTGTTCCAAACGCTGATAACCGCTCCACTTCTTTAAAGAAACAGATTCCGCTCTTTCCAGCTCTGTCAGATATTTTCCTGCTACCTGTTCCCAGTAGTGTCCCGCAGTCTCAATCACCAGTTCGATTTTCGTAGAAAAATAACGATATACCGTCGCAACACCCACACCGGCATGCTTCGCAATTTCTTCTATTGAAGTGTCTTCGATACATTTTTTCTCAAACAAGGTCATCGATGCCGTCAGAATCTGCTTTCTTTTCTGCTGTGCCTGTCGTTCTCTTGTGCTGAGTGCTATTTTATCTCCACTCATATATTTATCACCTTCTTTTTATGATAGTAATACTATCACTTTTATCATTATCTTACAATATATTTCCTGTCAAACAAAAAGAGAACCTCCGGTTCCTGTCTGAGACAGGAACCGGAGGTTCTCTTTTCTTATCTTATCCAATATTTATTTCATCAAACAAATATGAACATTCTTCGTCAACGATCTATTTTCTTATCTTAGAAAATTAACAGTCCACCAACCTGTAAGAACAGTGGGGCGAATACTAATGACACGATTGTCATCAGTTTAATCAGGATGTTGATGGAAGGACCTGATGTATCCTTGAACGGATCACCTACTGTATCACCAACAACGGCTGCTTTGTGCGGCTCGCTTCCTTTTCCACCATGATTTCCACCCTCGATGAATTTCTTAGCATTATCCCATGCTCCACCGGCGTTAGCCATAAAGATAGCCATCATAACACCAGTAACCAGAGCACCTGCAAGCAGTCCGCCAAGAGCTTCTGTACCAAGCAGAAGACCAACGACAATCGGAACAATGATTGCCAGAACACCCGGAACGATCATCTCTTTTAAGGATGCCTGTGTAGAAATACCTACGCAAGTCTTGTAATCCGGTTTGCTTGTTCCCTCAAGGATTCCTTTGTCAGATCTAAACTGACGACGAACTTCTTCGATCATCTTGTAAGCAGCTTTGGAAACTGCTTCCATTGTGATGGATGAGAACAGGAATGGTAACATGGCACCGATGAACAGACCAGCGATAACAACCGGGTTCAGGATACTGATACCGGACTCCATCAGATCAACTGCTTCTGCATAACTTACGAAAAGTGCAAGAGCTGTCAGAGCTGCAGAACCGATAGCAAAACCTTTACCGATAGCTGCTGTTGTGTTACCTACAGAATCCAGAGAGTCTGTGATGTCACGAACGCTCTCGTCCAGACCGGACATCTCTGCGATACCACCAGCGTTATCTGCGATCGGACCGTATGCATCAACGGCTACTGTACTTCCTGTTGTGGCAAGCATACCTACGGCTGCAAGTGCGATACCGTATACACCAGCCATCATGAAAGCCACGATAATTGCAACTGCGATCAGAACAACCGGTAATGCACAGGACTGCATACCAACTGCAAGACCACTGATGATGTTTGTAGCGGAGCCTGTCTCAGACTGATCTGCGATCTTCTGTACATGTCTGTAATGATCAGATGTATACCACTCTGTGATTTTACCGATCAGCAGACCAACAATCAGACCTGCAACGATTGCAACAAACGGTTTCATAGAACCAAGCATAACGTGGGAAAGAATTGCAGCGAGCACGATTGTGATCACATAAGAAACATTCTCACCAGTGTTCAGCGCTTTCTGCGGATTAACACCATCTTTACCACGTACAAAGAAAATACCGATGATAGAAGCGATGATTCCGACTGCAGAAAGTACTAACGGATAGAAAGCTGCTCCAATGGTTCCTGCTGCTCCGATATAAGATGTAGATGCTGCAATACCAAGTGTGATTGCAGAAATGATAGAACCTACATATGACTCAAAAAGGTCAGCTCCCATACCGGCAACGTCACCTACGTTGTCACCTACGTTATCAGCGATAACAGCCGGGTTACGAGGATCATCTTCCGGAATACCAGCTTCTACTTTACCAACAAGGTCAGCTCCTACGTCAGCAGCTTTCGTATAGATACCACCACCAACACGGGCAAATAAAGCAACGAAAGAAGCACCAAGACTGAAGCCGAACAGGATGGATGAGTTTCCTGTCAGTACATAAATGATGCTGACACCAAACAGACCAAGTCCAACTACACAAAGTCCCATAACTGCACCGCCACGGAATGCAACGGATAAAGCAGCTGCCATACCTTTCTCTTTTGCAGCATTCGCAGTTCTGACGTTTGCTCTTGTAGCAACTGTCATACCACAGAAACCTGCAATAATAGAGAAAAACGCTCCGATTAAGAAACATAAAGCTGTTGTCCAGCCAATTGCAAATCCTACTGCCACAAATACAATGACAATAATGATTGCAAGAATTTTGTACTCAGCGAATAAGAACGCACGAGCACCTTCATGGATTGCTGCTGCAATTTCTTTCATACGGTCTGTACCTTCAGACTGTTTTTTTACATTAGCAGCTAATCCTGCGGCAACCAATAAAGCGATGATGCCGATGATTGGAATAATAATAGTCCAAGTCATGATGTATTAACTCTCCCTTCGATAGTCATAAAGTATGTCCTTATATTCATACTTCATTGTGAATAGCCAATCCCTGCATCTTTCATATTTCATGCCATACATTCTTATTTCATGTTAAAAATGATGCCATGACTATAAAAGCCTGCAAAAATTGTCTAGGCATTATACTAGCATATGCAAAACGGGCTTGTCAACGATTGTTATGCAATTATCAATCTATTCTGTGCAAATTCAACCATTATATCTTTGATTACGTCATTCTTTTCGTCATTATTCCATGTGTTTTTTCCATTTTTTTCTACATTTTTTCAAGAATCACTATTTTTCAGAACAAATCAGATGCAATTTCATTTTCCATAAATGGGTGTTTTATGATACAATAATGCATGGCATTATTAATGCTTTTTTACTAATTATATTATTCGAGGTGAATGTTTATGCAGTCAAATATCGCAACAGAATTAATACAGTTTATAAAGGCAAGTCCATCTGCTTTTCATGCAGTAGCCACAATGAAAAAAGAGTTTCTGGCAAATGGTTTTACCGCTCTGACCGAAAATGAGCGCTGGAATCTGAAAGCCGGCGGACAGTATTTTATCACACGCAATGACTCATCCATCATTGCTTTTTCTATTCCGGAAAATGGATTTCACGGTATGCGCATCATGGCTAGCCACAGTGACTCTCCTTCCTTTAAAATTAAGGAAAATCCAGAAATGGAAGTAGAAAAACACTATATCAAACTCAATGTAGAACGCTACGGCGGCATGATTTTTGCGCCTTGGTTTGACCGTCCGCTTTCCGTAGCCGGACGTCTGATCATCAAAAATCCATCTACCGGAACACTCGAAAGCAAACTGGTCAATGTAGACCGTGATCTGGTCATGATTCCAAACCTGGCCATCCATATGAATCGTGAAGTAAACAGCGGCTACAAATATAATGCGCAGAAAGACATGCTTCCACTCTACGGCATGAGTACAGCAAAAGACACCTTTATGGAAACAGTTGCTGGCGCAGCTCATGTATCCACTGATGACATTCTCGGACACGATCTCTTCTTATATAATAGAGAATCAGCCAGCATCTGGGGAGCTGATGAAGAATTCATCTCTGCTCCACAGCTTGATGATCTACAATGTGCATTTTCATCCATGAAAGGCTTCTTGTACGGAGAAAAAAACAATTATCTGGCTCTACATTGTGTATTTGATAACGAAGAAGTGGGAAGTGGTACCAAGCAGGGCGCTGCATCTACTTTTTTACGTGATACCCTGCAGCGAATCCATGAAGTACTCGGCTACGACCGTGAAGACTACCATATTCATCTGGCAAACAGTTTGATGCTTTCCGCCGACAATGCACATGCAGTTCATCCAAATCACACCGATATGGCAGATCCGACAAACCGCCCATACCTGAATGGCGGCATTGTAATCAAATTCAATGCAAACCAGAAGTATTGTACCGATGCAGTATCCGCAGCAATGTTTCGCGATATCTGCAAACAGGCAGATGTACCAGTACAGACGTTCACAAATCGTTCCGATATCGCAGGCGGATCCACACTTGGAAATATTTCCAATACACAGGTGGCACTCAATACGGTAGATATTGGATTGCCGCAACTTGCCATGCATTCACCGTATGAGACAGCCGGAGTGAAAGATACCGAATATCTTGTACGCGCGGCACGGGAGTTTTTCTGTTAGCAAAAGTATATTTTTCACATTACACAGCAAAAATACCGATTTCTCATCATCATCGAGAAATCGGTATTTTATTTACAACATGCTCGAGTATAAAACACACACTTTTTTCTATTGTTGTATCGAATTCGCTATATATTACTTCTTCACACCACGCGTATCACGGTTCGCGATTCTTAGCCGGTTCAGATGCACGGCTTTCTCTTTTATCATAATAATCTCTTCTTTTTCATTGTTCAGCTGCCATACATCCGTCAGCAGTTCCCCATCACCAAGCCGCATGCCCCGGACACCGACAGCGCCTTTTTTCTTTTCCGGAATATCTTCGGTTGCAAAGCGAAGGAAATAGTTTTTCTGTGACCGGAGTACTAATGTTGTCTCCAGTTCTGCGACTGCCAGATACAGGATTTTGTCTCCTTCCTGCAATTTTGTAGCTGCAGTGGTTCGTTTTAAAACATCAAATTCGCTGCCTGCCACCAGTTTGCACATAGACTGTTCTGTCACAAAAAGCAGCTTCTTGTCCATGATAGATTCCAGTGCTGTAATGTATACAATATTTTCTGTGCTGCTATCATAATTACTGATATTATCCACCGGAATTCCCTTATCGCGGAATTTACCATATGGAATATCTGACACTTTTACCATATGCAGCTGCCCGCCATCGGTAAACAGACAGATTTTTCCGTCACTCATACAAGGAACAATCTGCTTATTTTCACTGTCTGCCGCTTCTTTGTTGCGCTCGTAAACAGAATTGTCCACGGTCTTTACATATCCAAAACGATCCATCAACAATACAACCGGAACTGCCTCAATCTCCTTTTCTTTGTATACAGCAGCTTTTCCGTTTTCTATTACAGTCAGGCGCGGATGTGCAAATTCTTTTTTCAATGCTTTCAGTTCCCTGATAATGACTTTAGCCATGGCCGAACGGCTTCCAAGAATTTCCTCATACCGTGCAATGTTTTTCAATGTTTCCTCATGCTCTGCCATCAGTGCTTCTATTTCGAGTCCGATCAGCTTGTACAGACGCATTTCCAGGATTGCGGTAGCCTGACGCTCAGAAAAATGAAGCATGGAAGCGGTTTTTTCGGAAAGTTTGGACTTGAATTTGATTCCTTCTGTTTCTCCGGTGATCAGGCACTTTTTCGCCTGTTTGATATTTTTACTTCCACGCAGGATTTCGATGATCAGATCAATGACATCGCAAGCCTTGATCAGACCTTCCTGAATCTCACACTTATCCTGTTCCTTTTTCAGCAGGGTTGTATACTTGCGGGTTGCAAGTTCATACTGGAACTGTACGTTGTGGCGAATCACGGATACCAGTCCCATAGTTTCCGGTTTTCCATTAGCTACTGCCAGCATATTTACGCCAAAAGTATCTTCCAGTCGTGTCTTCTTATATAAGAGGTTACACAGATTCTGCGCATCAGCGCCTTTTTTCAGTTCAATGACAATACGGATGCCTGCTTTAGAGGACTGATTGGAAATATCCACGATATCGGATGTTTTTTTCGTTTCAACCAAACTATATACATCATTCAGGAATTTACCGATATTGGCTCCGATCATGGTGTATGGAATCTCAGTGATAACGATACGTTCTTTTCCGCCCTTCATCGGCTCAATCTCTACTTTTCCGCGCAGTTTAATCTTTCCATTTCCGGATTCGTAAATGGAAACCAGTTCATCTTTATTAATAACGATTCCACCGGTCGGAAAATCCGGTCCCGGAATATATTCCATTATTTCTTCTGTGGTAATATCCGGATTTTTCATATAGGCAATCACACCGTCAATGACTTCACCAAGGTTATGCGGTGGTATGCTGGTTGCCATACCAACCGCAATTCCTTCTGCACCATTGATCAGAATGTTCGGTACTTTTACCGGAAGTACGGAAGGTTCTTTCTCTGTCGCATCAAAGTTCGGGATAAAATCTACCACATCTTTATCTAAATCTGCCAGATATGCCTGCTGTGTGATTTTCTGCAGACGTGCCTCGGTATAACGCATTGCTGCGGCTCCGTCACCCTCTATGGATCCAAAGTTTCCATGCCCATCCACCAGCGGCATACCGTATTTGAAGTCCTGCGCCATCACGACCAAGGCTCCGTAAATGGAACTGTCACCATGAGGATGATATTTACCCATGGTATCACCGACAATACGCGCACACTTACGATACGGGCGGTCATAACGGATGCCCAGTTCATGCATATCGTACAGAGTTCTGCGCTGCACCGGCTTTAATCCGTCCCGCACATCCGGCAAGGCTCTGGCAATGATAACACTCATTGCATAGTCAATATATGATTTCTGCATGATCTCCGAATACTCGGTCCGGATGATCTGCTCTCTGTTTTCTGCCATGTTTTTCTCCTACAATCACTATTCAGGATTCACCTGCAAATCCTGATCCGGATCAGACTAATACTCTTTTTTTCTGATCCGGATTTTTCTACTCTATTCGTTCATAGAATAATTATATCATTTACTTACATTACTTTCCTTATTAGATATCCAGCTCTGCATCATTGGCATGCTCATAAATAAACGCTTTTCGCGGCGGTACATCCGTACCCATTAGCATTTCTGTCACATCCGATGCCATACGTCCATCCTCGATCTCTACTTTTTTCAGCATACGTGTCTCCGGGTCCAGTGTGGTCTCCCAGAGCTGTTCTGCATCCATCTCACCCAGACCTTTGTAACGCTGCAATGTGAAACTTCCAGTGTGCGTCTTGCGGTAACGCTCCAGAGCTGCATCATCATAGAGATACTCTTCTTTTCCCTTTGACGGAATCACTTTATAAAGTGGCGGCATGGCAATGTATACATGCCCCTCAAAAATCAGTTCCGGCATAAAACGATAGAATAATGTCAGAAGCAGTGTGGAAATATGCGCACCATCCACATCGGCATCTGCCATAATAACAATCTTATCATAACGCAATTTGGAAATATCGAAATCGTTGCCGTATCCCTCGGAAAAACCGCATCCAAACGCATTGATCATGGTCTTGATCTCCGCATTGGCCAGCACTTTATCAATACTTGCTTTCTCAACATTCAAAATTTTTCCACGGATTGGAAGAATCGCCTGGAAATTACGATCACGGGCGGTCTTTGCGGAACCACCGGCAGAATCTCCCTCGACGATGAAAATCTCACATTTGGAAGCATCCCTGCTCTCACAGTTTGCCAGTTTTCCGTTGGAATCAAAAGAAAATTTCTGTTTCGTCAGCAGATTTGTTTTTGCCTTTTCCTCTGTCTTGCGAATCTTTGCTGCTTTTTCCGCACAGGAAAGCACTGTTTTTAAGGTCTCCAGATTTTTATCAAAAAACAGCTGGATCTCGTCACCGGTAACTTTTGCTGTAATACGGGAGGCATCCTGATTATCCAGTTTTGTCTTGGTCTGTCCCTCAAAACGCGGATCCGGATGCTTAATGGAAATAACCGCGGTCATACCGTTACGCACATCTGCACCGGTAAAATTTGCATCTTTTTCTTTTAAAATTCCAAGCTGGCGAGCGTACTGATTCATTACCGTTGTAAAAATCGTCTTGAATCCAGTGATATGGGTACCGCCTTCCGCATTGTAAATATTGTTACAGAAGCCAAGAATATTTTCATGAAACTCATTGGTATACTGAAATGCCGCTTCCACGGTGATATCTTCGCTCTCACCCTTGAAATAAACCACGTCATGCAGCACTTCTGCCTTTTTATTCAGATCACGGACAAATCCGATGATTCCTTCTTCTTCATGATAAACAATGTGTTCCGGCTCCTCACCACGCAGATCTTCGTAAATAATCGTCAACTTCGGATTCAGATATGCTGTCTCATGCAGACGGCTTTTTACCTCATCCTCTTTGAATCTTGTTTTTTCAAAAATCTCCGGATCCGGAAGAAAATTAATCTTTGTTCCGGTCTTTTTTGTCTTTCCGATCACCGGAAGCAAACCATTCACCAGCGGTTCTACTGCCACACCACGCTCATACCGGTCATGATGGATCGCACCGTCCCGGCTGATCTGCACATCCAGATACGTGGACAGTGCATTTACAACCGAAGAACCCACACCATGCAATCCGCCGCTTGTCTTATATACAGAATCGTCAAATTTTCCTCCTGCGTGCAATGTAGAAAACACAAGTCTTGCCGCCGGAACTCCTTTTTCATGCATTCCCACCGGAATACCACGGCCGTTATCGTTCACTGTGGCAGAGCCGTCCGCCTCCAGCGTTACCTCGATCCGGTCACAGTAACCGGCCAGATGTTCATCCACCGCGTTATCCACGATCTCATAGATCAGGTGATTCAGTCCCTTGGTGGAAACGCTGCCTATATACATACCCGGACGCTTCCGCACCGCCTCCAGGCCTTCCAGGACCGAGATGCTGCTGGCGTCGTAAGTGGTCGTCTTTGCCATAGTTATTTCCTTTCTCTATCAAAAAATAAGCATCAGAACATACTTTCGTATTTTCAAAAAATCGCAATTACTATCTAACTACATTTTTTGAAAAAAAGCAAGCGAAAATTCAGCCGGACCTCCGAAGAGATCCGGCTGTAAGCCTTTTTTATCCATTGTTTTTTTATGCCGGGCTTACCGGAGTCAGGCGAACCAGGCGGCAGGGCTGAGGATCCAGTGAACTGCCAAGATCCCTCGCTGCAGCCTTGTACTTGATTCCGTCATAGTAAAAATAAAATACCGCACCGGAAGCGGATGTAATCCGGAACGGCCGGAAGTCTTTCCTTGCAAAATAAGCAGTTTCAATATTCCGGTCATTGTTATTATATGGGGAAATGGTCTTTCCTCTCAGCCAGGAAATCTTATTTCCTCCACTGCTGCTGATCTGGTTTTCATCCAGAAGATAAAGGTTCTGCCATCTCTGCCCCGGCGTCTGAAGAACCAGCTTATTGGTCAGGAGCATGCTTCTCTTTCCGTCAACCAGAAAAGTAATTCCCGCAATATACTCCGATGCTTCACCAGTGACACCAAGAGAAGCAACCACGGTCGGGACCTCCGCCACACGGACACGGCAGGTACGGACAGCCACCCGTCTTCTATTTCTCATAACCGTAACGCTGATGACTACATTTCCACGTCTTCTTGCTCTCACCGTTCCGCCTGCCACAGTCGCCACAGATGTATTGCTGGAGCGCCAGATCAGTGTGCTTCCTGCCGGCCGGCCCTTCACTCGAAGATACTGTTTCTGATTTACTGTCAGGATCATTTTCTTACGGCTCAATGTCACCGCAGCCTTCGCATTCAGCGTATTCCACGGCAGAAATGACAGTAAAAACAGCAAACTCATAAAAACCAGCAGACGATTTGTGTGTTTCTTCCTTTCACTCATAAAAACTCTCCCTTCCATATAGAAATTATTTGATAATTTCATTATAAACGAAAGGGAGAGCAGATTTCAATATCTATCTATTCAATTTTATTTCAGCTCGTCGCGAACCTCTTTGAAGCATTTTACGATGTAATCGATATCTTCTTTGGTATGGGTTGCACAAACCTGGGTACGGATTCTTGCTTTTCCCTTCGGAACTACCGGATAGGAGAAAGCTACCACATAAACGCCTTTTTCCATCATACGTTTTGCGTACTCGCCGGCCAGACGCTCGTCATAGAGCATTACCGGAACGATGGGATGTACGCCGGGGATGATGTCAAAACCAGCCTCAGTGAGCTGCTGTCTGTAGTATGCAGTGGTCTCTTCCAGATGATCACGGAGAGTGGTATCCTTCTCGAGGATATCAAACACTGCCATGCTGGCGCCTGCGATGGCCGGAGCCAGGGTGTTGGAGAAGAGGTAAGGACGGCTCCTCTGACGAAGCAGATCTACGATCTCTTTGCGGGCGCTGGTGAATCCGCCGCTGGCTCCGCCGAGGGCTTTACCGAGGGTACCGGTGATGATATCGACTCTGCCCTGTACGCCGCAGTACTCGGCAGTTCCGCGTCCGGTCTTTCCTACAAAACCGGCTGCATGGCTGTCGTCAACCATAACCAGTGCATGGAACTCGTCTGCCAGATCGCAGATGCCTTTCAGATCAGCGATGATGCCGTCCATGGAGAAAACGCCGTCAGTAGCGATGAGTTTGATTCTTGCTCCTGCTGCATCAGCCTCCTCAAGTTTTGCTCTCAGGTCAGCCATATCGTTGTTGTGGTAACGATAACGTTTTGCCTTGCAGAGACGAACGCCGTCGATGATGCTGGCATGGTTCAGTTCGTCACTGATGACAGCATCCTCAGCGGTGAGGATGGTCTCAAACAGACCGCCATTGGCATCAAAACAGGAAGAGTAAAGGATCGTGTCATCCATTCCGAGGAAGGATGAAATCCGTTTTTCCAGCTGTTTGTGAATATCCTGGGTTCCGCAGATGAAACGAACGGATGCCAGTCCGTAGCCCTTCTCATCGTAGGTCTTCTTTGCTGCCTCGATCAGGCGCTTGTCATCGCCAAGACCCAGGTAGTTGTTGGCGCACATGTTGATGACTTCTCTTCCGTCCTCAAGCTTTACTCTCGCACCCTGAGGGGAAGCGATAGGAGCCTCGCCTTTGAAAAGGCCAGCCTCTTTGATTCCTTCTACTTCTTTTGCATAAATATCTAAAATATCCTGTTTTACTGCCATTTTACTCTGCCTCCTTAATACTAAACTTAAGCCTCTTCCTCTGCCTCCAGTTTGGTCCAGTCAAGGATTACCTTTCCGGACATACCGCTGTTCATAGCCTCAAAACCTTTTTCATAATCCCGCACATCGAAACGGTGTGTGATGATATCGTCTACATTCAGGCCGCTCTGAAGCATGGTGGACATCTTGTACCAGGTCTCCCATACTTTACGTCCGTAGATACCGCGGATGGTCAGGCCGTTGAAAATAACCTTTTCCCAGTTGATACGGGCATCTGCTTTCTGCAGGCCCAGAAGAGCGATTTTGCCGCCGTTCTTCATATTGTCAACCATGTTGTTGAAGCCCGGCTGGCTTCCGGACATCTCCAGTCCTACATCAAAGCCCTCTTTCATGCCGATCTCTTTCATGACATCCGGCAGGTTCTCTTTTGATACATTGACGGTTCTGGTAGCGCCCATTTTCTTTGCGAGATCCAGACGGTAGTCGTTCATATCTGTGATCACAACATGGCGGGCTCCCACATGACGGGAAATTGCTGCTGCCATGATACCAATTGGTCCTGC
>OLPQ01001357.1_pt1 | contig 17728 bp, 15 predicted proteins | sample 1672451 | NCBI WGS metagenome assembly OLPQ01 (sample SAMEA3136687, study PRJEB25190) | human gut metagenome | biome: human gut; feature: human-associated habitat; material: faeces | place: Austria | collected 2013
TCGGCCTCGGACGCCTCGGCCTTGCCGCGGCCCTTTCCGCGGCCACGACCCTCGCCCTGGCCCTGACCGGCACAAGCATCGGATTCGGCATCGCGACGACGGCGCTTGGGCATCGACGTGCCGGCCAGACGGTCGGCACTCGACAGGCCATCGCCCACGTCGACGCCGTTCTCGCGATCGAGCTCCATGAGCGCCAGGCGCATCTCGGGCGACTCGATGCGCTCGAGCACATCGCGCGTCACGCAGTCGGGGCGGCAGCTGCAGCCCTGCTCGGCGGCCTTCTTTTTGCAGCCCTCCGAGCACGTCATATCGGCCAGGTTGACCTTAAAGACTTTACCGTTCTCCAGGCGCAGCACCAGCTGCTCACGCGGCGTGTCATATTCCTGGATACGCGCCTTGCCGAGCGGCGTATCGATGAGCGTCTTCTTTTTGGGCGCACGGCTCTTAAAGTCCTTGTACGCCTCGAACTCATAGCGCAGGCAGCACATCAGGCGGCCGCACACGCCGCTGATCTTAGACGAATTGAGCGGCAGGTCCTGCTCTTTTGCCATGCGAATCGAGACGGGCTCAAACTGTCCGCCAAAGCGCGTGCAGCAGAGCTCCTGTCCGCATTGGGCATAGCCGCCCACCAAGCGGGTCTCGTCGCGCACGCCAATCTGGCGCATGTCAACGCGAATGTGTAGCGTCGAGGACAGGTCCTTGACGAGCTGACGAAAATCGACGCGCTCCTCGGCCGCAAAGTAGAATACGGCCTTCTCGCCGCCAAACAGGTATTCGACACCCACCGGCTTCATCTCGAGGTCGAGATCTTTGACCAGACGGCGGAAATCGACCATGGCCTCATCGCCCTGGATGGCCAGGTCGTCGGCAAGCTGCAGGTCGATATCGCTCGCCACACGCAGCACGGGCTTGAGCGGCTGACCGATCTCGTCTTGCGGCACCTCGAAGGGATCGGCCGTGACCAGGCCGATCTCGGTTCCGCGCTCGGTGGAGCAAATGGCATAATCGGCCTCGAGGATATCCAGATCCTGCGGGTCAAACCACAGGTCGCGCGAGGCGTAGGTGAACTTAACGGGTACGACTAACGGCATTTCAGTGCCTTCCTGATATCGAACAGCATGACCTCGATGGCCAGCTGGGGAGTAACGTTTCTGGCAATGTTGCGCTCGGCGGTCGCGACCGCCTCGAGAGCCCGGGTGGCACCCGCAACATTCGTCGCGGCGGCAAGCCGCCCGATCGTGTCGCGCACGTCCTCGTTCACAATGTCTGCCGCCTCATCCTGAAGCGTCAGCAGCACGTCGCGCATGAGCGTCCGCGCGCTCGCCAGCGCTTCCATGATACCCGAACGCTCGCGCGCGTTGAGTTCGCGCTTGTTGCGGTCCTCAAGCTGCTTCAATGCTCCACGCGACAGATAATCGGCGTTTTGCTCGAGCACCTTTTCCTGCGTGGACTTGACCTCGGCGAGCGGAGCCTTAACGGCGACGATGAGCGACTTGGCGCGGCTGAGTACATCGGCCTCGTCGGCGGCGATGAGCGAATCGATGGCGCGGATCATCTGGCGGCGAGCATCCTGACGCTCGGCGCTCTTAAGGAACTCGATGCCGCGCGTGGGGCTCCCCGCCACGGCGACCGCCATGCGACAGCGTGCGAGATCCTGGCCCGTCGCGCGGCTCACGGCCTTCGTGGCCACGGCGGGCGACACCAGCCGAAACGGCACGCACTGGCAGCGGCTCACGATGGTGGGCAACATCACGTCTGCCGAGGGGCCCAGCAAGATAAACATAACGCCCTCGGGCGGCTCCTCGAGCGTCTTGAGCAGTGCGTTGGCGGTGTTGGCGCGCAGCTGCTCGGCACGGTCGATGATGTAGACCTTGGCCTTGGCACGGATGGGCGCCAGCGGCACGTCGTCGAGCAGCTCGCGGGTCTGGGCGATGAGGTAGCCCGTGGCGCTCTCGGGCGTGTAATAGTGCACGTCGGGGTGCGTATGGCGGGCGACACGCACGCAGCTATCGCATGAGCCGCAGCCGTCCTGCTCGCACAGGAAGGCTTGGGCGAGCGCCCAGGCGGCATCGAGCTTGCCGGCACCGGGAGCGCCCAAAAACAGGTAGGCGTGCGATGCGCGGCCGCTGGCGACGGCGTTGGTCAAAAAATCGCGTACGCGCTCTTGGGTGTCGAGCTTGGCCAGCAGGCTTGCCTGAGCGGGGGCCATGTTACTCGGCCTCCTGGGCAAGCGTGGCGGTGACGGCGTCCTGGGAAATGTCGAGACCGTACGCGCGAACCTGCTCGACCGTCTGCGCGAAGACGTCCTCGATGGAAGCGGTGGCGTCGATGAGCTTCACGCGATCTGGCTCCTCGGCGGCAATGGCACTAAATCCCTGGTAAACGCGCTCCTGGAACGCCATGCCCTTGGCCTCCATGCGGTCGACCGCACCACGGGCGGACATGCGCAGCGCCGCCTGCTCGGGCGTGATGTGATAGACGAGCGTGAGCGCCGGGTGCGTCCCCGCGACAGCAAGGTTGTTGGCGTCGCGTACCATCTGGCGATCGAGGCCGTCGGCAAACGCCTGGTAGCAGGTCGTGGAATCATAGAAGCGGTCACACAGGACCACCTTGCCGGCCGCAAGGGCGGGAGCTATGACCTCGTGCACCAGCTGGGCGCGTGCGGCCTCGTAGAGCAGCAGCTCGCAGGTATCCCCCATCGCCGTATTGGCGGGGTCGAGCAGCAGGGCACGGATCTTTTCACTAATGGCGGTACCACCCGGCTCACGCAGGGTCACGACCTGGTAGCCAGCGAGCTCGAGCGCACGGGCCAGCAGGCGCGCCTGCGTGGACTTACCGGCACCATCGACGCCCTCGAGCGTGATAAAGCTATGTTGAGCGGGCTCAAAAGCCATGGGCGCAGTCCCTTCCTACAAGGCGCGTAAATGCATATATATCAACCAAATCATGATACCCCAGGGGCAGGCGCACCCCAAATCCAACCTAGTCATTGGGGACGTTCTTAATTGACTGGTCGTTTAAGAACGTCCCCAATGACTAAAGGTGCCTTTCCAAAGTTGCGGTGAAATAGGGACTGATTGAAGCTCTAAGACCGCCAAACAGTCCCTATTTCACCGCAACTTATGATGGGGAATTTTGGATGCTTGGTATAATCGTCGTATGGCATTGAAATGTGGCGAAAGGAGTGGCAATGTCTCGGTATTGCGCCTCGTGCGGCAAGCTTCTTGCAGATAATGCCAAGTTCTGCACCTCGTGCGGTGCACCCGTTGAGCAAACAGCCGCGAGCGATAGCCAGCCCGCTTTTGAGCAGACCGGGCCCCTTGATACGCCGCAAGCCAAGGCGGGCGATCCCCTCGCTTATCGCCCCGACCCCGCCGCAAGCCCCGCGGCCGTCGAGACCACGCAGTGCATACCCGTCGCGAGCGGCTCGCCCCCACAGCAGCCTGCTTCGCCACAGACCCCCGCTCCCAAAAAGAGCGGCACCGGGGCGCTTGTCGCCGTTATCGTTGCGCTGGTGGCAATCATCATCGCCCTGGTCATCTTCTTTGTGATCAAACCGTTCGACAACTCCGCCACGCAGACGACTGCCGAGGTTACCAAGCTGCACCACGATGTTGACGATGATGACCTCAAGCCTCTCGGCGACCCCAATAGCCTTTACGACGATGACGATGACGACGAGGACGAGGCTGGCGGCGAAGCAACCCTCTCCGAGCAGAACCTCTACCGTCGCCTGAGCGAATACTACGACCTGCTCGAGGACCTCGATAGCCAGGTCCGCGCCTGCGCGCAGGCCTTCAATGGTAGCTATCTGGAAGAAGATCGCACCACCCGCCAAAATCTCGCCGACGTCGCCGAGCGCACGGAGGAGACCATCGAGCAGTATTACGATATCGTCGAGGACCTGGACGTCCCCATGAGCTCCAAGAACTACCACTCCTGGAAAGACATCATTGCCCTGTATGACGACCTTGATCACCGCATCGACGCGATCTGCGATGCCTGGGAGATCAGTCTAAAGTACGCAAAGCCCTCGGACCATAAGGACGAAATCGTGGCGCCGCTGGCACGCGACAACGAGCCGGGAACCAGCAGCAACAAGTATCGCTTGGACTTTGAGGACCGCTATCCCAGCGCCAAACCCGTCGAGGTGAACTAGCGTTTTGTCGTTCCCGAGCTGGCAGTTAGGGACGTTCCTACACTGCCGGCAGAAAAGGAACGTCCCCAACTGCCGAACTGCCGAACAAAAAACGGGCGAGGATCATGGGACCCTCGCCCGTTTTTGTTTTGGGCAATGTTTCGGCTGCGCCGCTACTTGCTGGCGGCCGCCTTCTTTGTGGTCGTCTTTTTCGCGGCAGCCTTCTTGGCAGTCGTCTTTTTCGCCGTGGTCTTTTTCGCCGTGGTCTTCTTCGCCGTACTCGCCTTGGTCGTCGTCTTGCGGCCGCGGGCGGGCTTCTTCTCCTTGGTCGGGCAGTCCATGTTGACGCAGATACGCCACGGACCGCGCGCCGTGTTGACCACCACGATGGGAGCGCCGCACTCGGGGCAGGTCTCGCCCGTCGCCTCGAGCTTGCCGCGCGCCGGCAGCGGATAGCTCACGCCGCAGTCATCGTAGTTGGTGCAGCGGATAAAGCGCTTGCCGCTCTTTTCGCTCTTGTGCGCGATTAGGTCGCCATGGCGTCCTGCCTCGGCGCACACCTTGCACTCGCCCACCTTAAGGTCGGGCTCGTAGTTGGTGGGGCACGTCGGGTTCACGCAGATCTCGAAAGCCTTCTGGCGGAACGGCTGGCACTTAATGCGCGGTGCGCCGCACTCGGGGCACACGGCCGCCTCGCCCTCGAGCGGGCTCACCTTGACACCGCTCGGCACCGGATAGGTCACGTCGCAGTCGGGCCAGCCCATGCAGCCGATAAAGCTGCCGCGGGTCTTGGCGCTCGTCTTCATAACGAGGTCCTTGCCGCACTTGGGGCAGGCGCCCACGCGCGCATCGGCCGTGACGGCGTCGCTAATGGCGTCGCCCAGCTCCTGCGTGTGCTTGAGCAGCTCGTCGAGCACGCCGGCCAGCAGCGCGCGCGAGTGCGTCACGACATGCTCTTCGGTGTCCTCGCCGCGCTCCACGCGGGTCATGTCGCCGTCGAGCTCGCTGGTCATATCGGGGCTCGTGATGCGCGGGGCAAACTGCGTCAGCGCGTCGATGATGGCGATGCCCAGCTGGCTCGGCTCAACGGGATCGTTTTTGAGGTAGCGCACGGAGTACAGGCGCTCGATGATGCTCGCGCGCGTGGACTTGGTACCCAGGCCGCGCTTCTCCATCTCCTGCACGAGCTTGCCCTGGCTGTAGCGCGCGGGCGGCTCGGTCTGCTTGGCCTCGAGCTTAATGTCGAACACGTCGACCGTGTCGCCCTGCTCCAGCGGCGGCATCTGCTCGTCGCGCTTGAGTCCGTACGGGTATGCCTCGCGGAAACCCGGGGTCACGAGCACATCGCCCGAAGCCACGAACGGCTCGCCGTTCACGTCGAGCTCAAGCTTGGTGTTCTCGATGGTCGCGGGACCCATGAGCGTCGCCAGGAAGCGGCGGGCGATGAGGTCGTAGAGCTTGCGCTGGCCGCCGTCGAGCGTGGACGGATCGCCCTCGCCCGTGGGGTAGATAGGCGGGTGGTCGGTGGTCTCGACCTTGCCGCGCGTGGGCTTCATAGGACCGGCGAGCACCTTTTTGCACACGGGCGCCAACGCCGGGTTGATCTTTGCCAGGTCGCTTACCACGGCGCCCAGATCGAGCGTCGCGGGGTACACGGTGTTGTCGACACGCGGATAGCTGATGAGACCCGCCATGTAGAGGGACTCGGCGATGCGCATCGTACGCGCAGGCGAGATGCCCTCGGCCGCAGCGGCAGCCTGCAGCGAGGTCGTCGCAAACGGCGTGGGCGGTTGCTGCTTACGCGAGCGCTTGGTCACCGCGGCAACGGTCGCCGTCGTAGCACCGTCCACGTGGCCGTACGCCATCTCGGCAGCATCCTTGTCGGTGAAGCGCGCCGTCTTGTGCGCGATCTTAAAGCGATCGTCCTCGGCAGCGCCCTGCGCGGCACCCATGCCGCGAATCTGCCAATAGTCCTCGGGCACAAACGCCATGCGCTCGCGCTCGCGCTCGACCACCAGGGCGAGCGTCGGCGTCTGCACGCGGCCGGCGGAGCGCACGTTGCCAAAGCCGCCAAACTTGGCGAGCGTCAGGTAACGCGTGAGCACCGCGCCCCAAATGAGGTCGATGTGTTGGCGACTCTCGCCGGCGTCGGCCAGATTCTGGTCGAGCGAGACGAGATTATCGAAGGCGTGCGTAATCTCGGCCTTGGTAAACGAAGAGTATTGGGCGCGGGCAACCGGCAAGTCGGGCGCAACCTCGCGCACCTTGTTGAGGGCGTCCGAACCAATCAGCTCGCCCTCGCGGTCGAAGTCCGTGGCAATAATGACGCTGTCGGACTTTTTAGCGAGGTTCTTGAGCGAGCGAATGAGCTCCTTCTCGGCCGGCAGCTTAATGACGGGCGCCCAGGTGAGGTAAGGCAGGCTCTCGAGCTTCCAACCCTTGATGGAGATGCCATCGGCAAGGAACGGCTTACGCTTGGTGTCATAGGGCGGACGCGCCAGGCCATCGGGCATATCGGCCGGCAACATCTCACCGTCCTCGGTCACCGAATACCAACCCAGCTTTTTATCGAACAGCACGCTGTCGCAAAAATCGGGCGCAAGGATGTGACCGGCAAGGCCGATGGTCACGCACTCCTCGCCCTTCCACTCAAAACGGTAGATGGCGGTGTTGTACACCTTGTCCTTTTTAGGCTTACCCGTGGACAGCCGCTCGGCGATCTGACGCGCGGCGTCGTTTTTCTCGGCGATGATGAGCTTCAAAAGAGGCTCCTATCTCATGTCTCTGCGGCTACGCCCGCCCGTATGGCGGCCGACTTACGCCCTTGCTTGCTCAATCTGCCCGATGAGCCAATCGCACCAGGCATCCATGCCCTCGCCCTTGCGCGCGCTCACGGCAAACCGCGGCGCCTGCGGATTGAGGTCATCGAGTGTCTTAGTATACCTATCCATGTCAAAATCGAAAGCCGGAGCCACGTCGACCTTGTTGAGCAGCTGTGCGCCGGCGTGTTGGAAGATGCCCGGGTACTTGATGGGTTTGTCGTCGCCCTCGGGCACCGAGAGGATCATGATGGACAGGTTCTCGCCCAGGTCAAAGTCGACTGGGCAGACCAGGTTACCCACGTTTTCGATAAAGATAACATCGATGTTTTGAAGGCCCACTGCCTGGTCGAACGCGTCAACGGCCTCCATGATCATGTTGCCCTCGAGGTGGCACAGACCGCCCGTGTTGATCTGAATGGCGGGCATGCCGGCCTCCTTCATGGTGATGGCGTCGACATCCGAGGCGATATCGCCCTCGATGACGGCACAGCGCAGGCCGGCTTTGTCGCGCAGGCGCTCGTTGGTGCCCAGAATCGTGGTGGTCTTACCAGAGCCGGGACTCGACAGCACATTGATCACATAGGTGCCTGTCTCTTTGAATCGCTGGCGCAGCTGATCTGCCAGGCGCTCATTGCGCGACAGAATCGGCGATGCGATATCAATAGTTTTCTCGGCCATACTCGGCACTCCTTACTTCTACCATTTATACCCCGTCCCCAAATGGCAGGCTGGTTAATTGTCGGGGGTTTCGATCTCGATGCTGGCGATGTCGAGCTCGCGGCCATGCAGCAGGCGCACGTTGGTGCCGCCACACTGAGGACAGCGGCAATGGAAGCGGTCGTGCTCAAAGACCTCGCGGCAGTCCAGGCACTCGCTTTGTGGATGGACTTCCTCCACGGCAAGCTCGCAGCCGCGCGTGAGCATGTCCTCGTCGCGAAACGTCTCCCACGCAAAGTCGAGCGCCTCACGCACAACTTCGGTCATATCCCCAATGCGCAGCGTTACCAAAACAGCGCGCGAGGCCCCCGCCCCACGCGCCGCGCGAATCACTGTATCGAGTATGCCGTTGACAATGCCAACCTCGTGCATACGGATTTACTCCTCGTCGTCGTCCTCGTCGTCGTTCGAGAACAGATCCAGACGGCTCACAAACAAGCCTTCCTTGCCATCGCGCGCGGTAATGACCACGCGGGCGATGGCGAGCGAAATCTCGTAGAGCGAGAGCAGGGCGCCATACATGAGACCCAGTGTAACGGGCGAGCCGTCGGGCGTAATCACAGCCGAGCCCGCAAGCAGGCCAACGTATACGTAACGCCAGGCACCGCGGAAGGCCGCATAGGACACGATATGGAAGACAGACAGGTAGAAGATGATGAGCGGCAGCTCAAACGCCACACCAAAGCCGATCATAAAGAGCAGCTCCATGTTGACGTAGTTCTCCAGATCGGGCAGCGCCGTAGCGACGGCCGAGGTTTCGCCGATGAGCCACTCAAAGCCCGCAGGGATGATGATGAAGTAGCAAAAGATTGCGCCCAGGAAGAACAGCACCGTCGAGGCGAGCACCGTGGGCACAACCCACTTGCGCTCGTTGGGGCGAAGCGCCGGCAGGAAAAACGCCAGAATCTGCCAAATGATCATAGGCGTGCACATGACAACGGCCATCTTGAGAGCCAGCGAAAAGCGCAGACCAAAGCCGCCGAGCGTGGTGGTGATGTAGAACTTACCGTCCGGCACAAAGGAGCGGATGGGGTCTTCCAGGATGTCGAGCACCACGGGCGTGGCGAAATACAGCACGATGGCGGCGGCAAAGACTGACACGACCACGATGGTCAGGCGACGACGGAGCTCACCCAGATGATCGAAGAGCGGCATGCGCGCAGGTCCGATAGGCATTACTCATCGCCTCCCTTCGGGGCATGGGCGGCAGCGGCGTCGTCCTCGGCCTCGAGCTCGCGAGCGAGCTGGTCGACGACGGCCTTGCGCTTGCGGGGACGACGGGCGTAGAGGTCAGCCGTCGTGGGCTCTGCCGGCTCGGGCTCGGGCTCCGGCTCTGCAGCAGGCTCGGGCTCGATGGCGGCAGCGGCAGACTCGGCGCCCTCAGCCTCACCAGCAGCACCTTCGTCCTCGGCAGCACCCTCACTCGCGGCCTTCTCGGCGGCAAGGCGGGCACGGCGCTCGGCAAAGGTCTCCTTCTTTGCGGGCGCGGCCGTCTCGACGGCATCCTCGTCCGCATCGGAATCGTCGTCGACGGCAGCCTTCTTGGGCTTGACCGGAGCCGAAGCGGCCTCGCTTACCGGATCGATAATCTCGGACTGAACAACAGCCGTCATCTTTTCCTGCGTCTCGCGGAACTGACGGATGGCACGGCCGATCGTGCGGCCCATCTGCGGGAGCTTATCCGGGCCAAACAGCAAAAAGCCGAAGACCACGATGATCGCGAGCTCACCCTCTCCAATACCAAACACACATACCTCCAAGGCTCGATGTGAGTCGAGCCCGCACCGCGCCATTCGGCCGGAACTCGTCTATTCATTCGGTCAAGTATAGCGCCCGGACGTCAAAACATCCGAGCGCATCACAAACATATACCAAACGGCACGCCCTTTTTGGGGCAGGGCTTATGCCGCCGTAATTGAAATCTCCTGGTCGACACCCAGCAACTGAACCACGCGCATCACCGGGGGCTGCACGTTGACGCAGCCAAACCGCTTGCCGTGATCGGCTGCGTGGTGCGCGGCGCCCACAAGTACGCCAATACCTGTCGAGTCGATATAGCTCACCTGGGCAAAGTCGAGCTCAACGGCCTCGGTGGGCTGCTCGAGCGCCAAGTCGATGGCGTTACGCAAGCTGTCGGCGTTAGAGATATCAATCTCACCGGTCACCCTGATGGTGTAGAGCTCCGGCGTGGGGTTGGTGGAAATACCCAAATCCATGTATACGCTCCTTTGCGTATCGAGAGTGCGGATAGTACTGGACGCGGATTTGCGGGGCCCTACGCGTTAGGCGCGCTCGGCACGAGCAAGCTCGGCAGCGACGAGCTTGACGGCCAGCACCAGCACGTCGAGTGCGGCCTCCAGGTCCTCGACCGTGGGATAACTCGGCGCGATGCGGATGTTGGTGTCGCGCGGATCCTTGCCATAAGGCCAGGTGGCACCTGCCGGCGTGAGCTTGACACCCAGGTCGGCGCAAAGCGCTGCGACCTTTTGGGCCGAGCCCTCGGGGCCATCAAAGCTCACAAAGTAGCCGCCGCGGGGATGCGTCCAAGTAGCGCAACCCGTATCGCCCAGGCCCTCAGTGAGCTTGCGCTCGACGGCCTCAAAGCGCGGACGCAAGAACTCGGCATGCTTTTTCATGTGCTCCTTGACCGCCTCGATGGGGGGAAGGAAGCGCACGTGGCGTAGCTGGTTGAGCTTGTCGGCGCTGATAAGACCGGCCTTCAGGCGCTTGGAGAACTCCGCGATGACCGCGGGACTCGCACCGATAAAGCCGATGCCCGCGCCCGGGAAGGTAATCTTGGACGTCGAGGCGAATGCCACCACGCGGTCCTCGGTACCCGCCGCGCGGGCAAGATCGAAGATGTTGGCGAGCTCGTCGGTCTCGTCGTACAGGTCGTGCACGCAGTAGGCGTTGTCCCAAAAGATGCGAAAATCGGGCGCGGCCGTGGGCATCTCGACCAAGCGGCGCACGGTGTCCTCGCTAAAGGTGATGCCCGTGGGGTTGGAATACTTGGGCACGCACCAGATGCCCTTGATGGAGTCGTCGGCGGCAACCAGGCGCTCTACCTCGTCCATGTCGGGGCCGCTGCCGGTCATCGCGACGGGGACGTTCTCGATACCCAGGTCGGCGGTGATGCCAAAATGACGGTCGTAGCCAGGAACCGGGCACAGGAACTTGACCTTCTTACCGTCGTGCGCGGCCTCATAAGCCTCCCAAGGCTCGCTGCCGCACGAGCCGCAGCGCCAGAACATACCGGCGATATCGTGCTCGATCAAAAGGCTCGACGAACCCAGTACGAGCGTCTGATCGGCGGGGCAACCCAGGAACTCCCCCGCCAGCTTGCGTGCCGAGGGGATGCCCTCAAAGCAGCCGTAGTTGGAGCAGTCGACGTTACCGTCGTGCAGATCGGCGTCGGCATTGAGGATATCGAGCATGGGGCGCGAGATGTCCACCTGGGAGGGCGACGGCTTGCCGCGCGCCATGTCGAGCGCCAGGCCCTTGGCCTTGACCTCGGCAACCTCGGCTTTGAGAGCCTCGATGGCGGCATCGAGTTCGGTGGTTTCCATCTTCTGGTAGATCGTCTGCATGGGTGCGACCTTTCGCAAAGCGGGACGTTGCAGTTTGTCTAAGTATAGACCGCTACCGCCGCAACGGTATGAAGCCGTGATAGATTAAGTCCATCGCAATGAATTACGATATCCACCGTATGACCCGTATAGCCGCATGGCACATCCAAGGAGGCAGTATGGAATACGGCTCTTTTCAAGCCGAGGAGTTCGGAGACCTGCAGCGTCTGGTCGACGGCTTGTTTTATGACCGTAAGGCCATTGACCGCCTGGATCTAATCGTTCAGGCGGAGATCTTGGACCTGGCGCCCGATCTCATGGAAATCGTGAATCTTTTGCCGCCCGGCCACTACGACCGCCAATCGCTTTGCGACCAGCTTAACTCGGCCCTTGCCGCCCACGGCTGGGGCGCCGTCTACGGCACCGTGGAATAAAAATGGCAAATAAATGAAACGCCGTTTGTGACAGTGCTCACAAACGGCGTTTTTTCACACGAGGGCATCCGGGGCATGTCCGGCCCCGGTTTTCGCGCTCCTACTCGTCCTTGGGCGAAGGGTGCTTGCAGACCACGCTCATGTAGATCATGCCCAGCACGGCCGCGGTAACAGAACCGGCAAGAATGGCGGCCTTGGCGGCCAGAACCTCGAACTGGGCCGTCGGGAAGGCGAGGCCGCTGATGAGGATCGACATGGTAAAGCCGATGCCACCCAAAATGCCCACGCCGGCGATCATATGCCAGTTAACGTTATGAGGCAGCTCGCAAGCCTTAAGCTTGACCAGGGCAAACGTCATGCCAAAGATACCGATCGGCTTACCCAGCAGCATGCCAAAGTACACGCCGAGGGTCACCGGGTCGGTAAGCAGCACGCTCATGTCCACGCCCACAAGGCGAACCTGCGCGTTGACAAACGCAAAAATCGGCAGGATCACAAAGTTGACCGGCGTGGAGATCAGGCGCTCCATGCGGATGAGCGGCGGGGTCACACGGTGCATGACACGCTCGACCTTGGTGGTCGAAAGGGTAAAGTCGTGCTGGCCCAAGATGTGCGCCTCGTCGTCGTAACGGTCGTCGAGCAACGGCAGGTACTCGCCTAGCCAATCGGTAAGGCTATCGAGCTTAACACCGCACTTGGCCGGGATGGTGAAGGCCAGGATGACACCGGCAAGCGTGGCGTGCACGCCGCTCTTAAACATGCAAAACCACAGCAGCAGACCAAGCACCGAGTACGGGGCAAGGCGATAATGCTGAGTCTTGTTGAGCCACACAAGTGCGCAGGTCACAACTGCAGCAGCACCCAGCCAAAACGGACTGGGGCTCTGGCCGTAGAAAATGGCAATGGCGGCGATGGAAATGAGGTCGTCGGCGATGGCGAGCGTCGAGAAGAACACGCGCACGCCGTTGGGCACGCGATTGCCCAAAAGCGACAGCACGCCCAGCGCAAAGGCAATATCGGTTGCCATGGGGATGGCCCAACCGTTGCGGGCGCCGGCATGGTTAAAGATCAGGTAGATGCAGGCGGGAACGACGACGCCGCCCACGGCTGCCAGCATGGGAAGCATGGCCTGACGCGGATTCTTGAGCTCGCCGACCGTCATCTCGTACTTAAGCTCAATGCCCACCAACAAAAAGAAGATCGCCATGAGAAAGTCGTTGACGAAAAGCTCGACGGTGAGGCCAGCCGTAAGGTTGCCCAGACCCAAATACAGCGGGGTCTCCAAAAAGTGATGGATAGACTCGTAGACATCGGTGTTGGCGCAGATAACGGCGGCGATGGCGGCGATGACCATGACGGCGGCGGAAATCGTGCCGTTCTCGGCGATGCGCTCCCAGATGTCATGACGTTCAAAGCGCTTGCGCTCACGAACGTTGAACAGCTGCTCAGTTGCTGCCATGGGCGGCTCCTTTCACGGGAAAGCTCCCGTCTTAAAAAAGCACGGCCCGCCCAAGTGGCGGCACCGCGCTCCAACGTATTACGCTTGCATCTAGCCTACCCTGCACGACAAGCACGCAGGCGTGGCCGAAAAGCGGAACCACAGGTTGAACATTATTTGCCCAACGGTACGGGCGCCCCTGTCCAATAGAGGACGCGGTCCCGCGCACAAAAAACGACCGGAGCGCGGGGCGTCCGCGGTCCGGTCGTAGCAGGCTACAAAACCTAGCAGGCGGCCATGATGGGGGCAGCGACCTGCTTCTTACGGGAGAGGACGCCCGGCATCCAGACGCCGTCGTGCTCGTCGGCAATGCCCAGGCCCTTCTGAGCGGCCTCGGTCTCGCCCTCGAGCAGGACCTGCGAGCCCTCCTCCATGATGTCGGTGATGCACAGGACGATGCCGTCGGCACCCTTCTCGGCGGCGTAGGCGCGCATGGCCTCGCGGATCTCGTCGATCATGCCGAGCGCACGGCTCTTGTCGACGGTCTCGTACTGGCCGATGAGCAGCTTCTTGCCGGCGGGCTCGAACATCTTGATGTCGTTGCCGACCATCTCGGCTGCGGTGAAGGAGCCGGACGGACGGGTGAGGAAGACCTCCATGCCAAACTTGACCGGGTCGACGCCCACCTGCTCGCCGAGCTTGGCGGCGACGGCGCGGTCGACATCGGTGGTGGTGGGGCTCTTGAGCATGAGCGTGTCGGTCATCATGGCCGAGAGCAGCAGCTTGGCCTGAACGTCGGAAAGCTCAACGCCGAGCACGCCGGCGAGCTTAGTGACGATGGTGCAGCTGGAACCCCAGGGCAGGCAGATGTAGTGCAGCGGGCCGGCGGTCTCAAAGTCGCCGATGCGGTGATGGTCAACGACGCCAAAGACCGTGGCGTCCTTAAGGCCGGCGACGGACTGGGCGGACTCGTTATGGTCGGTGAGAACGACAAGCTGGCCGGCCTCGACGGACTCAATCATGCGGGGCTCGGCAATGCCGGCGTCTGCGAGCAGCTTGGCGGACTCTGCCGGAAGCTGACCAAGAGCGCAGACCTCATAGGTGTTGCCGGCATACTCAACCTGGTTGAGCAGCTGAGACAGAACGACGGCGCTCATGATGGCGTCGTTATCGGGGTTCTGGTGACCAAAGACAAGAACGTTTGCCATGGGTATCCTCCACTTGGTATGTGTACTTAGACGTAGCTATGGTAGCACGCTGGCAGCTGGCCTTTGGGGACAGAAGGGCCACGGCATATTTTGTGGCAGGTATGGGGGCCAAGGCTGTCCCTTTTGCACCATGTTGGTGCAAAGTAACCTGGCCCCCTTGCACCAGCTATTTACCGGCAGCGCGCAGGGCTACGTAGGCAGAACCGATGATGCCGGCGTCGTTTCCGAGCGAGGCAACCTTAATGGGCGTCTCGCGCGAGGCGGAAAGCGCGTAGCGCTGGAAGTACTCGCGAACCTTATCGAGGTAGACATCGGCCGAGGCGGAGGCGCCGCCGCCGATCAGGAACATCTCGGGATCGACCACGTTGGCAATAAGCGCCAGGGCGCGGCCGAGATAGTCGGCCATGGTATCGGCCGCGGCCAGCGCGAGCTTATCACCCTCGCGGCAGGCTTGGAACACGTCCTTGGAATCGGAGGGGCCGGTGAGCTCGATGGGCTCGACGCCCGCCTTCTTGCACTCGGCAAGGTAGTTGCTCACCACGCCGGTGGCGCTGGAATACTGCTCCAGGTGGCCATGGCCGCCGCAGCCGCAAGTGCGCTCCTCAGCCGGATTCAGGCACATATGGCCAATCTCGCCGCCGGCGCCCACAACACCCGACACCACATCACCGTTGACGATAACGCCGCCGCCCACGCCGGTACCGATGGTGACCATCACCACATTCTGCACGTCCTTGGCAGAACCGAGCCAAGCCTCGCCCATGGCAGCGGCGTTGGCATCGTTCTCGTACTTAACGACCGCATCGGGGCAGTGCTCCTGAATGGCAATCCTCAAATCGGGCAGGTTAATGGCAATGTTGGCCTTGACCTTGGCATCGCCCGCTGCCGGAATGGGGCACGGAACAGCAAGGCCAATGCCCGCCACAAAGGCGCGCGGAATCTGTGCCTTGGCGACCACCTGGTCGATAGCCTCGGTCACCGCGGCAAAGCCCGCAGCGTCAACGATGGGAGGCGTGGGCACGCTGACCTTGGCAAGCAGGTTGCCATCCCCGTCGAACAGGCCCTCCTTAACCGAAGTGCCGCCGACGTCGATGCCGATGTAGTACTGCTTAGGTTCCATAGGGGCCCGCCTTTCTCGTTTAAACATTGTCTGTATGGTACCGCTCCCAAGGCAAAAACCTACCAAAAAGGGACAGGTTTGTTTTGGTAGGTTTAATCTGGGGAAATGCAGAATACAGGATTCGGTTCGCTGGGTGCTAAATCGGTTCGGCCCCGTCCTCGGACCGATTAGATTTCTCAACACGACATTTTTCGAATGTATATTTATTTAGAGCGCTTTTATTTTTAGTGCAAAGCGACTTTTAGTAATATATCTATCGAACTTTTCAATGACTCAATAGGGATACTTAGGTGTTGAGTATACTTTCTTTTATACTCAATCAAGTTGGAAAGGAGGTTCCATGATTCCCAAATACGAGGCGATAGCTGCAGACATTCGTCGAAGTATTGAGGATGGCGCTCTTAAACCAGGCGACAAGCTTCCCACCGTCGTTGAGTTCTGCGAGCTCTATAGCGTTTCCAAAATCACCGTCAAACGAGCTATCGAGCAAATCACCGAGGAAGGTCTTGTTACCAGCCGTCGTGGATCGGGTACCTACGTTAAGGACACGGCGGGGCTTCCCGGCCAAGCGTTTTTCCAGGGCAAAAACGACCGTGCCCAGGGCTTTTCGTATGAGCACCGCGGGGAGAAGGTGACCTCGGTGGTCTATGATTTCTCGATTGTTAATCCACCAGCGGACATCGCAGCCCAGCTGGGAATTGCCGAGGATGACTTTGCCTATCACATCGTGCGCGTGCGTCAGGCCGATGGCCAGCCCATCGTTATCGAGTACACCTATATGCCCCTCGAGCTGATTCCGGGGCTGAAAAAGAAGGACCTGTACGGATCGGTCTACCGCTTTGTCCGCGAGCAATGTGGGCTGAAGATCTCGAGCTTCCACCGTACCATTCGCGCCGTGGCAGCAACCGAGGAAGAAGCCGAGCGCCTGGACACCAAACCTGGCTCTCCCCTGCTCGAGCTCAACCAGATTGGCTTTTTGGACAGCGGCGCGGCCTTTGAGTATTCGGTCTCGCGCAACGTTGGCGACCGCTTTGAGTTGCACAACGTAACGTTGGCATAGGTTTTTGTAGTCATGCGGGCGCTCGTTTTGAGCTGTTTGTGCAACGCCCGCGCAACACAATGGGGTATGAATATGTCCGATTTGATTAAACTGACGCCGATCTTCCACGAGAAGATCTGGGGCGGCCGCCAGCTCGAAACCGTATTTGGCTACGACATTCCCGATGGACCCATCGGTGAGTGTTGGGCCATCTCGGCCCACCCCAACGGCGACTGCCAGATTGCGGAGGGCCCGTATGCCGGCCACACGCTGTCGTGGCTGTGGGCCGAGCACCGCGAGCTCTTTGGCAGGTGCGAGGGCAAGGAGTTCCCGCTGCTCGTTAAGATTCTGGACGCCAAGGACGACCTTTCGATCCAGATTCATCCCAACGACGAGTACGCCGCCAAGCACGAGAACGGCAGCCTGGGCAAAACCGAGTGCTGGTATGTGCTGGACTGCGAGCCCGGCGCCACGATCATCGTCGGCCAGCGCGCGTATGACCGCGCCGAGGCCGCACAGATGATCGAGGGGGGCCGTTGGGACGACATGCTCAACGTGCTGCCGATCCACAAGGGCGACTTTTTCCAGATTGATTCCGGTACCGTACACGCCATCAAGACCGGCACGCTCATTTTGGAGACGCAGCAGTCAAGCGACGTGACATATCGCCTGTACGACTACGACCGTCCCGGCACCGACGGCAAGCTGCGTCCGCTGCACATTGAGCAGAGCCTCGATTGCATCGATTTTGACGCTCAGGCTCCGACCGACGGCACGATAACCGCGCCCGAGGTGGACGGCGTGACCGAGCTCGAGTCTAACTCCTGCTACACCGTCGATCGCGTACGCGTCGACGGCAGCAAGACCTTGGAGCAGCGCTGGCCCTTCATGTGCCTGTCGGTCATCGACGGCGAAGGCACCGTCTGCGGCGACCCCGTCCACAAGGGAAGTCACCTGCTGGCACCCAGCACCGTCAGCTCCATTGACCTCGAAGGCCAGATGGAACTGATTATCAGCCACCTCTAGGTCGCGCCAACAACCAAAACGCAACAAGGGGCTCTCCCGACCATGTACGGAAGAGCCCCTACTCGTATCTATTTATCAGCCCACCCGGCTCTCCAGATCAAAAAGCGAACGAGCAGAGCAACGCTCGTCCAGCAACGTTACCCGAGGACCTGGGCGGGCGTATGGGGAAACATCGATCGCGAGTTCCGCACGCAAAGGAGGCCACTTAATGTGGCCTCCG
>OLPQ01001377.1_pt1 | contig 17486 bp, 30 predicted proteins | sample 1672451 | NCBI WGS metagenome assembly OLPQ01 (sample SAMEA3136687, study PRJEB25190) | human gut metagenome | biome: human gut; feature: human-associated habitat; material: faeces | place: Austria | collected 2013
GGTACATCCCGGATGGGAGGACATGAAATACGGGACAGCATACAAGAAATTTTCCAGGACTATCCTTAACAGTAACTATATACTTAGTCCCTCCGTTCAATGGAATAATCACTTGTAAGTCTGCATCACTCATTTTACTTAAATGGTCTGATACTCTAACTTTGACGTTTCCAATGACAAAGTAGCGAGAAACAGTTGTTTCCGCTTCGATAATCTCAGTAGCAGTTGCTACTAAATACTTTTCTAATCTAGTCATAAAAATTAATCTGATTTAATGGTTAAGATCCCCCACTCGGATTCGAACCGTTTATGACGATTTCTAGGTTATGAGCCTAGCGAGATGACCAACTTCTCTACTCCACGATATTAGTAGCTAATTTACATCCGCTACTCAGGGATGCCTTTCACGATAAGGGACGCCCTTCTAACCGTAGGTGACGACTGGGTGATAACGTAACCAGACACGTTAACTATTGTAGTTAAAAGACTTGCACGTCGAGACTCGGTGGTCAGATTCGAACTGACGAATCAGCAGATTTGCAGTCTGAGCCATTAAACCACTCTGGTACACCGAGGTGACTACTTCTCCACCCCGTAAGACTAGTTATTCGGAGATAAGACCAGTTACAACTTGTAACTGCTGTGGAGCCTTGTTTCGTCGTTCCGATTAAAGGATTTGAACCTCCCACTAATGCTTTATTGGTATGGGCGCTCTACCATACTGAGCTAAATCGGAAAAGAGTGGATAATGAGAATCGAACTCACATCCTCGGCATGGCAAGCCGATGCACTAACCATTGTGCTATACCCACAAATGTGCAGGTAGAGAGACTCGAACTCTCCCCTCCAGATTGGAAGTCTGGCGTGCTCAATCCATTAACACCACACCTGCATAATGGAGAGTTTTACGATACTCTCCTAAACGAATTACTCAGATAACAGCTCCTGCATATCAATCTCGCCAGCTACCTTAGTAATAGCGATTTTGAACGGATTCCCCTTAATTTTGTCAAACAAGTGAGCATCACGAGTTTCTTTCACCTCGTCAGGGACGTTAAATTTCTTCTTGCCTTTCTCTATGGTTTTCCATGTAACCACCTCGCAGCGAGTTATCTCGTAAACGCTGTCGTTTCGGTCAACGTAAACCTTGAAAAAGTTCTTTTTGTAGTTGAACTTCTCAACCCTTTTGAAATTCTTGGGATGAGCGTGGAACTTCAAGTCGCATTTTCCATTAGCTAAGAAAATCAATTCTGCCATAATAATACTCCGCATAGTCGGAGATTCAAAGTTAAACTATATTAATTCCAGTCTTTCGTCTGGCACTCCACCTCGTTTTAACCAATAGCTACTATTATTCACTATTTGAGCTAAGCTCTAAACTGGGATAAAGGTATTAGTCTATGTAAATAAACGGTTTTCCAAATTCTTCCATGAAGGACTCAAACCATCCCTCCATTTCTTCGTCACTATCAAAATAGATAGATTCATCATGTCTTTTAGAGAACTCTAAAATGATATGAGGTTTCTGATATACTATTCCATCCTTGTAGAAGGCATATCTCTTCTCTAAAGATGAAATCATTTTTTCTTCCGTATAAGTTCCAAAACATGGGTCCCAATAATACCAATAATCTCGATGTATTTTCCAAAACAAGAATCGTCCACATAATGTACCCAATCGGGATGCTTTCTAGTTTTAAAAACTAAAACTCTCTTTACTAAACTTCCATTAATATACTTGTCCATACTTTAATCCCAATATTCTGGGCAGTCATTAATAATCCCTTTTCGCAAAAGCCTTTATCATAGAAAATGCAGGATGAACACGAAAGATTGTCCCTAGATTCATATTCTTGAATACCTTCTTGAATATCTCTTTTTGCTTTATATCTATCCTTTCTATTCTCTTTCTTGTATTCATATTGCATCATTCTGCGTTCTATAAGGAGAAAGTACAATTTCTTAAGCATCTTTGCGTATTTAGAACTATCAAGGAAATCCGTAATTGACTCACAGACCTTCAACGCCTTATTCCTTATTATAGGAACATTATACCTTACATTGGCTTTAAATCCCGGCAACAGGTACGTAAAATTTTACCGCAAGCGTTGTAAACCTTTTTAGCTCTCGAAATCCACTTTCTTTTAGAAAGTTCTCTTCTCAATTCTCTATCCATAAGCAATAAGATTAGTGTAGAATCTAGAGTGGGATTCGAACCCACGAAACACGGTTTTGCAGACCGTTCCCTTAGACCGCTCGGGCATCTAGACATAAAGGGGAGACTAGCTCCCCAAGTTTTATAGTACCAAAGAGTTGTAAGTACCTCTACGATACAGAGACGGTTTACTATTTGGATCTTTAACCCAGTAGTAGTTAACCTCATCATTTTCCTTAGTAACTACGATTCCCAACTTTTTGTCAATCGCAATGATTTCCTCATCATAGAAGTCGTCTCCAACTGACAGATTTGCGAACTTAATATCCGAGGATACATAGAAATATGACAGACTGTGGAAATTGTGGCGACGATATTCATAATACTCGTTAAGAGCTTTTCTTTCCTCAACAGTGCAGTTATCCTCATCGTCTACAATAGGCTTCGGTATCGGATTGTTGAATCTCTCAACAGCTTTAGAGAACTCTTCAATAGAGAATTTATTCTTATCAGCAGAAATCTCATCAGCATATGCATAACCTCTAATGCAGGAATAGTCATACTCATTAGTTACTACGTTGAAGAAGCCTTTAGCTCTTCTCAATCCTTCTATACCGTGAATATTGACCTCATTAACTATAGTTTTGAGAATATCAATAGTAGATATAGTCAAAGAATCAATGAAATCAAGCAAATCTTGACGAGCTTCCGGCACTTGAAGTGCGTCGTCCAGATATTCGTTCACAACCTTCAAATCCAAGTTGCCAAATTCCTTGACATAACGGATTCTAGACGGACGTCCTACCATATTCTCATTGATGGTCATAGCATTAGTAGTAAGCAGGAAAACCTTGCGATACTTAGAGTTGTAAACACCGTCCATGATTTGCAAGATAGTAGAATCCGATTCACTGAAATTCTTTTCAAATTCATCCAAGAACAGAATGCAATCTCCTTCAATACCAGAAAGGAACTCAATCATAGATTGATTATGGTCTCCCATATCCTTTACGATAATGATGGGCAGATTTAGCTTGTTAGCCAGTTCCTTAGCAGTAACAGTCTTTCCAGTGCCCTTTGTACCAGTAAGCATAATTCCGAGATTGCCTTCTGTAGCGTGATACGTCTTAATTACATGGTCAATAAACTCGTTCTGCAAACCATACATTTTGTACGGGAATACAAACTTATCCGCATATCTGTCTAGGTGATAACCTGTCATTGTCAGACAAATACTGTAGATTCCAACTGGGAGAGACTGCTCAACGCTATAGCCTGAGCTTACCTGGGTATATGTAGACCCAGAACACATCCAAACTTTGTTCATTTTTTCTTTTTCTAAGTTACTTAAAACAGATGCCTGTTTGAGACATCCTACTAATTGATTAGCTATAGAATCTATAGCTTCTTTGTTATCAGTTTCCTCTGAGAGTCTTTTTACAAACCACTCTTTAGAACGGGCAACTATTTGCTCATCAGTCTCATTTTCAGAGATTGTTTCAGCAAATTCATGGTAGATACTAGTCAGCTTACCTTCTAATTCTTCTACGGTCATTAGTAATCCTCCTCGTTATGTTCATTAGTTATGAGAGAACGAGCCTTTTCCATACCAGATTCGTAAGCCTCTGTAACAAACACTATGGCAGTTTTTAGGTCCATTTGACCCATGGAATTGCCATTGTCTACCATTTCCTGAATAATTTCACTTAACTCTTTCATATTATTTAATAAATAAAAGTTGTAGGGTAGGAGGGACTCGAACCCTCACGCCTTGCGGCACTAGATCCTAAGTCTAGCGCGTCTACCAATTCCGCCACTACCCCAACTGTTAGGTTGCTTTTATTTCTTTAGCAACCTTAACCATTTCGTTATATTTCTCTACTACCTTATTAAAGTCTTCCTCAGATATTTGAAAAACTTTGTGAGAGTTTCCATACCACTCTTCTTGACCAGGAAGCCACGTTATATTAATATACCTCTTCTTTTCTAATTCCATATGTACCTTAGATGAATCAATATAAACTGAATAGGCATCCTCTTCGATTCTACTACTTCGTGGATCTGTTGGGTCGGATGTAAGTCTGAAAAACATTGTTGACATACCATTGAAGTTTATCTTGAAACACTTTCCTATATAGCTTTTAAGTAGTGCTTTATGTCTATTATCGCTATCTACCTTCTCTTGGTGTCTCTTCCGTTCTTCTTCCTTAACATATTCATTATACTCTCTTAGAGTGCTGTCTGGATGCTTGTCCAGATATTCTTCTATAGGACTCTTTCTTCCCCACATATTATACTACTTTAAGATGGCAATAAATACTAAATTCTGGAATTGGAATCCAAGTTGCAATACCATTGCTATCTACTGGTTTACCCTTGTTGATTGTACAAATAGTGATATGAGGTTTAGCATTTGCACAAGGCAGATATTGGTCTCCCAATTCTACTCCAAAAGCTATTGCTTTCTCAGAAATCCCTATTTTGTTTACAATTAATCGAAAATTACCATCTATACGATATTGTAGGTCATTAGCCATCTTTTCTTCATGTTGATTTTTATGGAGAAGAGTGCAATGATCTAAATAAATAGTACTTCCTCTTTGGAACACCAGATTGCAAATAATGGGATTTCCAATGATAACTTGCATAAGTTTGTTTCTAGTTGGTTCATCTAAGAACAATCCAAAATACTGATAATTCATAAGTTTTATTTTTTAATTATTTGAAATCAGACCTCATATCCGTTCCATGGAGCGCAATATAAGCCGACTATACTCGTGGCAACCTATATTACTTGATATGTCTTTTCGGTTGTACTACTTTCTCCGTATCTGATTATGTGAACCTATTGGGACTTGAACCCAAATCTAGCCAACGCGTCTAGACCTTTATTCCAATTAGGTAGGCTCAAGTGTGGACCTAGAGGGCTTTGAACCCCCGACCTTCTGATTATGAGTCAGCTGCTCTGACCGGACTGAGCTATAGGTCCTAAATATTATTCGTATGCACTTATTGATTTGCATTCAAATATTACTGTCTTCCCTAGAACATCACTTGGTTTTATATTAAACTTAGCAAATTCCAGCATCAACTTTTCCATTTCTTCTACAGAATGTGTTTCTCCTATGATACTTTTTCTATCTATAGAAGTTTGAAAATTGGCAAACAATTCTGTAACTAAACAACTATTAATTATTACTCTCATTTCTTACTATTATTTGTTCTTCTGGTTTTAACTTTTCTGCTGCATCAGAGTGTAGCTTACCACACCAACAAACTCCGAATGAATTTTCCCGGACTTTACATTTACCTTTGTCACAAAACTTGACAACCTTTCTATAATCTTCTGGCTTCATAATTTAGAACGTATATCGTTAATTAACGCTTGAATCATATGAGTTTGTTCTCTCCATTTGTAATGAAATTCAAGACTGTTAGACTCTTCTTCGGTTAATGGAATATGAAATAATATCTTGTGGTGTATATTTTTAAACCATTTCCTCTCAAGCTTCCTACTTTCCTTAGTTCCTACCTCATATCCTCTCTTAGATTTACGGTTCTTAGAACGACCACGTGCCCAACCAAATTGTTTGCCATCATTCACCCATTTCCAGTCTGCTCTGGCTTCTTTTTGCCTAAGCCTCTTGTTAATGATATTAATCTTTTCTATCTCTTCCATATTTGTTAATTTTGTTGGGCTACTAGGACTCGAACCTAGACTGACAGAATCAAAATCTGTAGTGCTAACCATTACACCATAGCCCAATTTTGGCTTAGCTATTCTCACGAACCACTAAGTCTATTTACCATGAAAAACACACAATGCAAGTGGGACGAGGCAGGATCGAACTGCCGCTAACGTCCTGGATTTTCAGTCCAGCGCTCTACCAACTGAGCTATCGTCCCATGTAATCAGATACTCAAATCTAATACATTTTTGTTCCTCCAGATTGCAAAGGGGCTTTTGTTATACTTTACTATTGAAATTGTAAAGCCCCTTCGCTGTGAATTACTTCACTTCTTCAAACTCAGTTGTTTCAGCTTTCTTCTCCTCCAACTCTTTCTTGCCGAGAACACTTTTCAGTGTATCAGCGAAAGGTATAGAGCGAAGCAAGTCGAACGCAGGATTCAAGTTCTCAGCAGTTTTAGCCATGAAGTTACCAGCGGTATTCTCGTTACCATAAACAGTAACCTGTCCAAGGTGAACGTGTTCAAACATCTGAGCAGATGCTTCTGCAATACCTGTCAACTGGTCAACTGTCTTGTACTGAACCACCATTTCCGGAGTCAAGCCAGATTCAATCATCTTCTGGACTGCCAGAGCAGGAGCCATTTCAATAGCCTGGACTTTATCAGCCTCAGCCATCAAAGACGCTCTCTTACCCTCAGCTTCAGCAAGCAGTTTCTTTCTTGTACCTTCAGCTTCAGCTTCTAGCTGCAACTTTGTAGCATTTGCTTTAGCTTCTGCTTCTTTCAGAATTTCAGCAGCCTTAGCTTCTGCTTCAAGTACGGCTTTTTGCTTAACAGCTTCTGCCTCAATTGTGATACGTTCCTTCTCCTTTTGAGCGGGAACAATCGTCTCTGCATGAAGCTTAGCTTCCATAGCCAATGCAGCTGCTTCGTTTACTTCCAGTTGCTTTTCTTGCTTAGTTTTCTCGATAGTCATTTGAGCTTCTACCTTAGAAGTTCCTGCTACCTTTTCAGCTTCAGCCTTAGCTTTCTCGGCTTCTCCCTTAGCTTTAGAGACTTCAATCGTGGCATTTTGTTCTGCCACTCCTGCAATCTTATCAGCTTCGGCTGCCTTTACACGCTTGTCTGACTCATACTTAGCAACTGCAGCTTCCTGTTCGTTAATTGCCTTTTGCGTCTCAGCTTCCTGTTTTTGCTTAGCCTGAGCAATACGAGTTTGTTTCTCTGCTTCTGCTTCTGCTTTCTTAGAGTCAGCTTCTGCTTTAGCCTTGGCTACATTAGCCTCAGCTAGTGATTCAGACTCTGCTCTATTAGAATCGGCTTCTGCTTGAGCTTTGGCTATAGCTGAAATTTTCTCAGCTTCTGCTTTAGCTTTCTCCGATTCTGCTGCAGTATTAGCTTTAGCAATATTGGCAGCTTGCTCAGCTTTCTGATTAGCAATACCTGATTGCTTATTCTTCTCAGCTTCTGCAAGTTTGATTTCCTTCTCCTGGTTAATCTCTGCCACACGAACCTCCTGCTCTTGTCTAGTCTGAGCAACAGTAGTTTCACGCTCTTTCTCAGCGTCTGCTACAGCAATTTCACGTTGCTTGTTGGTTTCTGCAATCTGAATATCTCCTTTCTTTTTCTCTTCTGCAATGTCAGCCTGTGCTTGAGCAAGAGCTTTAGTTGCAGCTTTCTGACCTAGATTCTTGATATAGTTTGCATCATCCGAAATATCAGCATTGTTAATGTTGATAATACTGAAACCTACCTTATTCAACTCGGTCTCAATATTCTCCTTAGCTTTGCCGATAAACTTGATTCTATCAGCGTTAATTTCCTCAATCGTCATTGTAGCCATCAAGCTTCTCACTTCACCAATGAGAATATCCTTGATTTGGTCTGAGATTTCAGAAGTTTTAGCTGTTAAGAATCTACTTGCAGCATTTTGCATTAATGTTTGAGTAGTTCCAATACCAGTGGTCAATGTTACAGGAATAGTTACCTTAATCATTTGACTGGAAACACCAGTAACATTTACTTGAATTTGGATAGGTTTCAAGGACATTTTAGCCCAGTCTTGAATTACTGGCATTACGAATGTACCTCCACCATGAATGATTTTGGACGGCAGAATAACTTCCTCCGACTTTCCAGTCTTCTCGTTAACTACCTTTTTCTTACCAGCCTTACCAAATACAACCAAGATTTCATCACTAGCACACTTACGATACCGTGACAAAAGTCCAATAAAGGTTAAAACTACTAGCAATACAATAACACCTGCTACAATAAGAGTTTCTGTTGTCATCTTTTAAAAATTCTTTTTTAGTTAAAATAATACTTTCCATTCTCAAATTTAGAAATTACCACACGAGTACCAACCATATATCCCATTTTTGGGACTTCTGGATAGGCTACAATTTCCTCAGAACCTCCATTTACTTCAATAGTAATGAAGAAATGGTTTTCACAAGGAACTGTGATAATCCCAACCCTTCCAATCAAGGCTTCACCCTCTTCTGGAATAACTTGATGCTGGAGTTTTAAACAGAGTTTATATAAGTAGTAAAGTATAACCACGAAAAGAATACCGCATACTAATGCGATTAGATAATCATACCATTCTACAGAATGAGATACGGACTGCTTAACACAAAGCCATCCACTAGCTCCCATTAGAAAATGGACTAATCCCTTAAATGAGACAATATCACTCACGTTCATATCTAGTTCTCCATCTAAATCAACATCTAAGTCGGTGTCTCCACCAAACCAAGATAAGATGAATTGAACTAGAAAAATGCCATATGAAATGGCTGCCAAAAGATAATACACTTCACTCATCTCTTACAATATTTACAATCTGGGTCATGAACTACTCCGGAAATCTTATACTGTCCAAATCCTTCAACAAACTTAATGTACTGATGATTCTTGTACTTGAAGTGAACTGCGTTATCAAACGGAATAATCCCGTCTGGAGCGCTCATAGTCGCTTTTGACTCTGGTACTGGACCACAGCTATATAGCAACATAAGCCCCAATAAAACAATTACTAATCTTTTCATAATCTAATTTATTAATTAAATAGCACGCCCGCTAGGATTCGAACCTAGGAATAATAGTTTTGGAGACTATCCTCTTAAACCACTTGAGTACGGACGTATTTGCGGAAGGACAGGGATTCGAACCCTGGGGACGCTCATCACGCCCGACGCTTTTCAAGAGCGTTGCAATAAACCTGACTCTGCCACCCTTCCAAAAGCTAGTCTTATGACTAGCCAAAAATCATACCAAGAAGCAATATTACACAGAATATAGCTAGAATACACCAGCCTATAGCCTGGATTGCTCCTCAGCCAAATATACAAATCATTGAAGATATAAAGAATACAGCTCCTCCTACTACACTTATCCAACCTCCAGCATCTTCATCGTTTTTGGATAGTCTACCTCTACCAGTTAATAGCATAAATACTGATATTCCTAATAGTATGGTGCCTACTACAATTCCGGCTATCTCCTTATAGAGGAGTTTCCACACTACGATAGTTATTGCTGTTTGTCCTAGGTTGGATTCTGCTATTCTTATGGCTGAATCTTCAACTGCTTTTAAGGTTTCATTGACTGCTACGCCAATTTCCTTACCAAGATTTGCATACTCAGAAACTTCCTTGATTTCACCCTTTATAGCTTTCTCTGTTGTTATCTTCTCAATTTGAGTTCTAGTATCGCTTGGCAACTTATCATAGTCTTCTTGTGATATAGTTATCTGAGAAAAAGCTGCTACGCTCATCCAGAGCATAGCAAGCACAAGGAACTTTTTCATTAGTCAAGCCATTCAAATTCTTTACCTTCAAAATGTCTTGCAAAACAAGCATCAAACACTAGCTTTCCAAACTGAGTTGACACATATTTTGCAATCTCTTCAGATTTGCACGCTAGCATCCCGACACTGGAACTGGCACCGCCGACGCCATAGCCAGAACTGAAAAAGCCGAGACCCGCATTGCCGCCATTAGACGCGAGGCCGCCCACCAACGCGAATTTCTCGCCCTGATAACGGAAGTGACCAATGACCTCTGCATCCTTCGGAACTGATTTCATTCTAAAGAAGCGAACCCAGGGATACCATATAGTACCAGTCAACAGATTGAACTTGTGACCTTCATTTAGCGCATCCAAGACTGTCTGCAACTTAGCTAGAGAATTTACAGATCTATTGTAGTAAATAGTATCTCTAGTAACACACCCTAGATAGTTTACAGCATCCTCATAGGTTCTTATCCGTCCCATAATGTTTTCTGGAACGATTTCAACATTGCCAGTTTCGGCATTATAGATGGGTTTATAACCATCTGGACATTCAATTTCAATTGTCTTTTTCATTCGTTATAATATTTAATAAAACATGATTAGGGTGTTATAGCGGACTCGAACCGCTGACCTCTACAGCCACAATGTAGCGTTCTGCCAACTGAACTAATAACACCATCAAATTATTTAAGTAATGGCAATAACTTTTTACCAAGAATCTTTACTGCTTTCTGTGCATCAGCTCTGAAATAAACAACACCTGGATACTTTACATTTTGATGCATGGCGTACACTCCTTTTATATCAGTTTCCGTCTTTCCAGATAGAGAAGAACCCTTTCCAAGGAAATAGCCAATATTACATTCTGTTTTGCCCCATCCGTTATTTAGATAGTTAGCTACTGTTTGTAGGCAAATTAGAGACTTAGTTTGTTCTGACGCCCCTAAAGGTAAAAATAGCACATCCCAATCCTTTTCAGATTCTAATATTTCTCCAAGAGAAGGGACTAGAACTTCTTCACTAAAAGCGGTAAGAGCTAATTTTTTCAAGTCTTCATTGCCACTCTCATACCATTTACGTGCCTGTTCTAAAGTTATTTCAAGGCAAGCTTTTGTTTTATTCATTTTATTCATTTTATTTATTAGTTTTTAATGGACACCAATCTGGAATTAATACCCTTTCGTAAGGTCTTAACATTCCTTCAATTAGTTTATTCCCTGCTTCTTTACAAAGCGCTTTTTCATCATCGTCATTGAACCAGTCATCAGGGTCAGGAGCGATTCTACAATGAGGACATTCCCTACACTGCGTAATTTCTTTTTGGAATATTACACTAGTACCAGATTTCTGGCAAGTATCCTTTTCCGTACTCATACGTTGTCATTTTATTCTTATTTAAAGTTAAACTAAGCTCCATCCATCATTCCAGTAGGAATCCTGTCTGTCCATCCAAAATAACGATGAGTCAACTTTTACACCATCTTCGAACTCATATAGTCCGCTGGAATTTATAGTCACCCATTCGTCTTTACTAAAGTATCTATGCCTTACTTTCTTTCCTTCAGACATAGCTCTAATTGCTTCTTCTTTTGTCATAATCTAATTAATTAAAATGTGTGGGATTGGGAGGACTCGAACCTCCAGTCTCAAAAGAGAGCAGATTTACAGTCTGCGCGGCTACCAATTACCGGTTACAATCCCAATTACGGACTCATTTTGTTGAGACAGAGATTCCGAAAGCCAACTGCTGCGTTTCATTCGCAAAGAGACTGATAGTAGTCTATCCAATAGTCTGCTTCCATATCTTCAAAAATCTCTTTAAGCTCTTCGTCAGATAATCCTTCGTACTTATCTTCCATATAAATAACGTAAAAAATAAATAACTAAAATCTTCTTTAATTTTATTAAGAAAGGACTGTTCATTATAGTATTCCCACAATAGATTATACTCATTATCATCTAAGTTAGAACAATATAGAATATAATTATTTAATTCTTTCATAATTTTCTCCTATTAAATAGATTAAAGTAACTTGCTGAATAAATATCACATAATGCCTTATACTTTTTAGGAACTGGGTAGTTAAAGTCATCAAAAGCAGATTCTTTAATAAATCCGTCTTTGAGAGCCATACTAGCAGTAGTAAAAGCAATGTTACATTTGTTCTTTTGTGCCCATGACATAATATCAGCCATTTTGGAATTAAAGTACTCTTTGTCGTTTTCAAGTAGTAAATAGATTTCTACTCTACAAATAGCAGGATTATTAAATCCTTGTTTTCCCTGTCTTAATTCTATCTTAGACACGAAATTTAAGTCTAACAAATCAGCTATTCTTTCCTTTGCGATAATTCTTGAAATTCTTATCATCTTCGTGAAAATAAGTAAACCCTATAGTAGCTATTATAGCTATTTCTAGAGTAATAAATACTAAAAATCCTATTAACATATTCATTAAATTTGTGGGAGTGGAAGGATTCGAACCTTCTAAGCCATAGGCACTTGATTTACAGTCAAGCCCAACGTTGGCGCACTCCCATACAATTAACAGATTCGTTCTAATTAACATAGCTGTTACCGTTCTTCCATTTGGCACCCCAAATCATCTAACAGCTAATAGCCGCAGTGCGTGGTAACGATATTAAGGACATTGCCTCTGTTAATCGGAGTAATCAGGGATTCATCTAAAAGGCACCCTACAGTCCTAATTGCTGTACTAATAGTGAATGTTGATTACTTCTTGTCTGGATAGCAGGACTCGAACCTGCGGTCTCTACATCCCAAATGTAGCATCTTACCAACTCGACTATACCCAGATGCAAACACGTGTTTCACAACAAATGTTTACTAGCGGAATAAAAGAAAAAGAGTGACTCCGCCGAGACTTGAACTCGGGACCCCGATATTAAAAGTATCGTGCTCTAACCAACTGAGCTACGGAGTCATTAATTTAGCCTCACTATCGTAGGGCTATAAGCTCCCAACGTCTGACTGTTACAGAAGGTTATTTCTCGAGCTAATAACCTGTTTGTATGGAATTGACCTTACCTATGATTCTCTCTATAATATACTCTATCACTATTTTTATTTTTAGATTTATAAGTATCCAACTGAGAATCGCAGTTAGGGCAAATGCATCTTAAATTATCTCTTCTATTGTTTGAAGCTTTTCCGTCTATGTGGTCAACTATAAACACTAATGGCTTTCCATTATGTTCTGGTTTACAACCACATATTGCACATATACCATCTTGTTCGTTAAGAATATCTTCTCTAAATATTGAAGGAGAGTAGTTGGCTCTCATGATAGACCCGTCTCCCTCTAAAATTAGCTTATATTTTTGTTTATTTTGATATTCTAACTAGCAGACGTTGTTGCAATATTTATTTCTGTTGGGAATCTCCTTCCCACAATTTAAGCACTATTTCATAAAGATTAAAATTAAATATTTAAGTGAGGCAGGCGAGAGTCGAACTCGCACTCGTCAGATTAGAAGTCTGATGCTTTATCCATTAAGCTACTGCCCCGTCGTGTTCGCTATTATATACAGCGAACTACATTCTCCTTAGTTAAGAATTGTTAAATCTTCTCTTCAGAGATTAGTGCGTTCCCACAAGTAATTCGGTCAGAATCTTCCTCCTTAGATGGAACAAACACTATAACATCCCAACCTTCTTTCAATAAAGGTTGTTCAAAGCGACGATAAACGTCATAATCAGAGTATCCAGTTACCTGGAAACCATTCTCTATAGCAGAAGCTGTTTCATGTATAGGAGTGATTTTAACAATAAATTTCTCCCTATCAAATAGCTTTGACAATTCCTTCGCATCGAGAATAGTTTGTGAGGTTACTGGAAAATTTAGAGTATACTTTCTACCTACTGGCATTGGTAACTCATTAGCCAACTGAGAAATTTGTGCTAGTGACAAACTCTTAGAGTCAAACAGCTCGTTTCTCTGTTCATCGTCTGTAGAATTGATTGAAAACTGTAAGCCTGCTTCTCCATTGTAGAACTCATTTTTTATGCTACACCAAACCTGTAAGAAGTTTCTAAGCTTATTGTTTGCTTTCGGAAGCATCGTGGAAACTACTGGATGAACAGTTTTAGCTGTTAATCCTGCAGACTTAACCACACCTCTGAGAGCAAGTCCAAATGCTAATACATTGTCATTCCATGTTGGTTCTCCCATTCTAGCAAAGTGTACATTAAACCTGTCTGTTTCTCTGACACTTTCGCCTTCTATAATAGTTCGGATTTGTCTATCCATATCTTCTATAGAAGCATTTCCATAGAATCCAAACTTGGGAACATCACAGAATTTACAATGCATAGGACAGCCTTTCTGAGTTGAAATAGTTGCTACCCATTTCTTGCTTAGGTCTACTGCTGTATTCTCTACTCCATTGATTTCCTTAGTTAGACCTAAGAAATCAGCCTTGATGTTGTTCTCCTTACCATAGTCTCCTACAGTTAAGAACTCTAGTCTATGTTCTGTATCAACATAGATTTTTCCTGTATGGGTTAATACTGTTTTCATTCGTCTTCAATCATTTTCCACATGATGATTAATATTATAAATACAACGATGTATGTCATACAATCCTCCAATCTGGTCTATTTCTAGTTATACGAAATTTGTTAGCCTCAGACCAGCTTGAGAAGGCCCTAACGACCTTCCCATAACTGTCTAACAGATAATATTTCATAGCGAACTAGTTCTCCATTTATTTGTACTGTAATTAATACTATCTCTCCTACGATAATCATAGTTTCTACCACAATTATCTCACCGTTTATTTCGGTAATTCTTCTCATCATTGCCATAAGTCAAATACTTTTTTGGTTAGCGGATAGTTTCCTCTCCATTTTGTTGCATATTTAAAAATCACAGACTGTCCTGTCTTACGCCAGATAGACCGAAATAGCGGATATAATACCGCCATGACGATGATTACCAATACCAGAACTATCAAGGTCATAGCCTTAAGTATATGTTCTAGCAACCAAACAGGCAATGTTATTGCCCATCTTACTATTGTTAACAAATCTTCCATCATTTCACAGATATTAAAGTGTTATGTATTCTCAATTCTTCTTCGGAAACAGGAATTAACTTCCCAAATACCCGAATATACTTTTGTTCTTTAATTACTAATGTAGATGAAATCTCTGTAATCACTTCTATGTTCTCCTCGTGAAATCTTTGGAGGTACATTGCGTGAATCTTTCTTGACAACTCATAGTTGTCTGATGAAGCAATTCTGCTCATCTTAAATCTCTTTCTCATGGTTTCTTTTTTAATTCGTTAAATCTTTTTCTTGCTAATGTTCCATTCTCAAATGTTTCAGTAACTGTTCTTACTCCTTCTATGTGAATGGCATATTCGAAGGCATGGGTTCCGACTAAAGTTATTACTCGTCCCCAAGTATCTATAAATCTTGCGCGAACAGTTGAATCGCAATTTAATCTGTTGTACTTTCTCATTTCTTTTTCTTTTTAATCCTGACTACCCAAAGATGGGTAGTTTCGTCTTAATTTTCAAAGACTCATCAGAGGATTTTAATTAGTCCGGTAATCATGTTATCTCCAGAATCTCTGTATTTGTATATGTCCAAGAATCTGTCTCTAGTTGGATCATACATACGTTTAACATACTGACGATATCCAATCTCTTTACATCTTGTATCATTTATAAACACGTAATTTCTTGGAATATCAAGTTCTGGGAAATTCTTTGCCAACCACTCAATTGTTCTCTCGTCTCCCGCAGTTCTACAACTAAAAGTAAATGTGATATACTTGTTTCTAATTGGAGAAAGCTGCATCTTCGTATAAATATATAGTAAATCTGCTCCATTATTTATAATGGACTTGCAGAAATCACAATCAACGAAGTTGAGCGGACTTCTCTCCGCTGGAGAATTAGTAAGTAAATCAAACTCTCCAATAAGAGAATTTCTTCTTACTAATGCATCTGCTGGATTGAAGTCAACTAGGACACAATTTTTATGTTCGGGTACAACTTCTAGGTATTTCTCAGGATGTAATCCTCCTAAACCTAGCATAGTTTTAACTTTAGTTATTTTCTTGAATAATTGCTTTTGAGTAAATCTCTTAATTTTTGCATCTAAATACTGTTCCATAATCTTTTTCTTTTATTAATCGCATTTTACACCTAAAACTTACTATCTCTCTGGTCTAAGACTTTCGAGGCTCTGTCCTGCCCATATATAGGCTTTTCAGAGTATTTATTCATAAGAAACTGGTGCCCTCAATGTCTTGGGAAGTTATTGAGTTTTTTAAATGTTAGTCTTCCAACTGACTGTGTAGTGATACTTAGCAGGCAAGCACTAAGCGGAACTACCTTGAACTTACAAGACCTCTCCTATTTAGTTACCACATGTTTCAGCGTTCAATCTCCATGTGCAATCTTAAATTTGCCAATCTTTATAGCGTTGGCGTTATTTGCATTCTCTAATAGATAATATATTAGTCTTTGCAATAGTACATAAGGGTTTACCATTAGAATTAAGTGGCTGTATAAACCGCTCATCTTCATGGTATTCATTACAGTATACATAGTCTTTACCGTAACGATAGTTAAATTCAATCTTATATTTCATATGCTAATTAAATGATGAAACTATTAGAGCTATCATTACGATAGTTCCTACTCGTTTATCAGAGAGTTGCTAAAAATGCAGAGCAGGCAGTCAATTAGTTCTCCGAAACCTATTCCCTGATGATCGTTCTTCAGTTCGTCTGGAATCCAGTACAAAGCCTTCATCAGTTGCTGTATTTGAAGAGCATCGAAAGTTATGTCCCCGGCACTCTCTGCTTCTTCCAATATCTCTATGAAAGCCTCCATAGCAAAACAGCTAGCATGAGAAAAGTGGTGAATGTTTCCATTCTTCTTCTTAAACAAAACGCCACGTTCGTCCGAGCCTATCACTCTGTCCTTGTTGCGGAACAACATTTCCATACAGGCATCGATTCTCATTCGTAATGCTTTGATGCACACCTCTCGCCATGCCATAATTACTTCATGCGGACTGTAGCACTTGGCCTGCGACGTTGGATCTTCAACTGCTTTGAAAGGAATAGTAAACGACATTACGAATTCTGCGCGCTTGTTTACATGATCTAATGCTAATGTATTCATATTATAAAAGTTTATAAGTTACTAAAAAGTGCTGGTTTCTGTTTCACTTCTAAACCAGCAAAGGACGAAGGGAGATGGGCTTACCATTCCAATTCTCTTTTTACATTCTCAACCTTATAAAGAGTAATTAGGTTAGCTAGTTTTAATTCACCAAGCTTGGAATTGTTGCTACTCGAGCAAGGAGTTCATCCCAGCAGTATAAGCTCCCCATATTTCTTTGTAGATATTGCTACTTGAGTCTGGGTCTTCTTCTAACATTTTAGCTAGTAATTCTCTCAATCTCACAATACTTTGCCTTATCTCACGATAAGACACCTCTATTCATAAGAGATGCTCTGCATTAGTCTCAGGGCGTACCCATTATAATCTTTAACTGCAACAGAGTCTACAAGTAGTTGTAGTCCTCAAATACCAAGTTCCCCATTCTGGACTCGAACCAGAATCTCCTTCTTTAGAGGAAGGCGCAATAGCATTATACTAATGGGGAAATCCTATCTTGACAACTAGTATAAGATAGGAGATTATTTAGTATGTTTTCCAGACATACAACGTTATCAACGTTCACTAAATTCTGAGGTAGCTAATCTCAAAACTTGCGAATAGGTTCGAGATGGAAAATGAACCCTTATGAGGTTCTCTCTTACTATCTAGAGATTTTAATCAGGCTTCTTAGAC
>OLPQ01001387.1_pt1 | contig 17385 bp, 9 predicted proteins | sample 1672451 | NCBI WGS metagenome assembly OLPQ01 (sample SAMEA3136687, study PRJEB25190) | human gut metagenome | biome: human gut; feature: human-associated habitat; material: faeces | place: Austria | collected 2013
TGGTGAGAAGATTGGTCTTGGCACGCTCCTCTGTTTTGCGGATCTTGGCAGCCTTTTCCGCACAGGACAAAATGGTCTTCAAGGTTTCCAGGTTTCGGTCAAAATAGAGTACCAGCTGCTCAGACATTACTTTTCCCGTGGCGCGGGCTGCATCCTGATTGTCCAGTTTGGTCTTGGTCTGCCCCTCAAAGCGTGGCTCCGGGTGCTTGATGGAAACAACCGCTGTCATTCCATTACGGATATCCGCTCCTGTGAAATTAGCATCTTTTTCCTTCAGAATACCGATCTCACGAGCGTAAGTATTCATCACCGTTGTAAAGGTTGTTTTAAATCCGGTAAGATGAGTGCCGCCTTCTGCATTGTAAATATTATTGCAGAAACCAAGTACGTTTTCATGGAATTCATTGACATACTGAAATGCACATTCTACATGAATGCCATCCGCCTCTCCACACAGATAAACCGGCTCGTGGATCGTTTCCTTTTTCTTATTTAAATCCCGGATATAGCCGACGATACCGTCCGGCTCATGAAACGTGACCGTCTCTTTCTCCTCATCCCGCAGATCCTTGAATACGATCGTAAGATTTGGATTCAGATAAGCAGTTTCGTGCAGCCTGCTCTTTACTTCTGCTGCCGAAAAACGAGTCTTTTCAAAAATCTCTGCATCTGGAAGAAAACGAATCCAGGTTCCTGTTTCTCTGGTCTTTGCAATAACCGGGAGCAAGCCGTTTTCCAGTTCGACCGTCGGAATCCCTCTCTCGTAACGGTCATAGTGCACGCAACCTTCACGGCTTACTTTTATTTCCAGCCATTCGGACAAGGCATTTACAACGGAAGATCCGACACCATGCAGACCGCCGCTTGTCTTATAGACCGAATTATCAAACTTACCGCCTGCATGCAGCGTCGTGAAAACGAGACGTTCTGCCGACATGCCTTTTTCGTGCATGCCCACCGGAATACCACGTCCATTGTCTTTGATGGTTGCAGAGCCGTCTTTTTCCAGTGTCACTTCAATGCGGTCACAGAAACCAGCCAGATGTTCATCCACCGAGTTATCTACGATTTCATATATTAAATGATTCAAACCCTTTCTGGAAACGCTGCCAATATACATACCAGGACGCTTCCTGACAGCCTCCAGACCTTCCAGTACCGAAATACTGCTGGCATCATAGGTGCTTTTTTTTGCCATATTTTCCTCCTTGCTCAAAAACATGCTTGTTCTTATCATACCCCAAAACAAATGTTCTCTTGCGGGGCAAAGAAAAAAGCTGCTTTGTTTTCTAACAAAACAGCCTTCTTAGCAGTTCCAAGGGGAATCGAACCCCTGTTTTCGCCGTGAGAGGGCGACGTCTTAACCGCTTGACCATGGAACCTTATCTTTTGTTTTTTGTCTTGCCTCAAGACTCCTTAATAATATACCATGTTTCAGGAAATGTCAACACCTTTTTTTAATTTTTTTAAACTTTTTTATTTTTTGGAATTTTCACGTTTTTTCTGCATGATACAATAATTCCAAAGATTCCAAAATCAAACATACAGAAGCATTCCTGTGCTGTCTTTTTAAGATACCAAAATGGTAAAGAAAAAGGAACGATACCGAAGTACCGCCCCTCTTCTTTCATTTAATTATAAGTTTTCCATGCTTTGAAAATCTTATTTTTTAATTTTAACTCTTTTTGCTTTGCTCATTGCACTGATCAGTTTTCCTTTGATCGTTGCAATCTTGTAGTAATAAGTCTTACCTGCCTTCAGACCCTTCTTGTTTGTAACAGAAGTTGCGTTCTTTCTGGTAGTAGCTACTTTTTTGTAACCGCTGTTCTTCTTGGTAGAACGATATACAACAACCTTTGCACCTTTTACTTTCTTCCAGCTCAGTTTTGCGTTCTTAGATCCTGCTGTTGCTTTCTGGATCTTCGGAGCTTTTGCAAGTTTCACTGCTACAGCTGCACCGGCTTTGCTTACAGCCTTGCCGTCTTTGGAAACTGCTACTGCGTAGTAAGAAGCACCTTTTACTGCTTTCTTATCTTTCACGGTCGTTTTGCCTGCTGCGGTTGTACCAACCTTGGTTGCTTTGCCTTTCACTACACGGTATACATCGTAGGATGCAGCATCTTTTACTGCTTCTACCGTTACATTTACAACCACACCTGTTTTGGTAACTTTTGCTTTTGCTGCTTTTACCTTCGGTGCATCCAGAACAACTGCAGGAGTCTCTGCTTTTTTCAGAGCCGCCTGTGCATTTCTAAGAGCCAGTGTCAGGCTTTCCAGGGTTGCTTTGTCTGCATCTGCAGGAGCATTTTTCAATGCCTTGTAAGCTGCATCAAATACTTTCCAGCTTGCTTCTTCATAATCTTTCTGTCCTGCATCTGCAATCGCCGCTGCGTCTTTCAGTGTGTTGGCTGCGTTTTCTTTTGCTTTTTCCAGATCAGCTGTTTCCTGAAGTACCAGAGCATCTTTTGCATCATTCAGATCTTTGATTGCCTTTTCAAGTTCTGCTACGGTTACTCCGTCTTTGCCCGGAACATCTTTCACTGCTTTATATACTGTCACTGCATTATTATAAGATGCTACTGTATATTTGTTACCATTTGCCATCAGATCATCATAAACAGCTGTCAGCAGACTGTTCAGTTCTTCTTTCTTAGCAGCAACTTTGGTCTTCAGACCTTTCTTCGCATCGCTGATTGCTTTGATTGCGTCTTCAATTTCGGCCTTGGATACATCTGTCTTGTCTTTCAGTGTATTTGCTTTTGCAAGAGCATTCTTCAAATCCGCATAGCTTTCTTCTGTATAATCAGCTTCTTTTAAATCTTTTACAGAAGCGATTTCTGCTGCCAGCTTTGCTTTATCTTCTGCGGATGCTTTGTTTGTTGTAACAGTCAGTGTGATCTCTTTTGTGCTTGTCTTGGTTGCATCAGATGCCAGAGTTGCTGTTACTTTTACTTTTGCTGTACCTGCTGCTGTCACTGTCACTGCATTGTCTTCTACAGTTGCACCTGTTGTACCTGCGTCTGTTACTGTGTAGGTATAGTTTACAGTTCCGTCATGTCCTTCTACCTTGCAGTCACCGGTTACCTGTGCTTTTGCACTCAGTGTTACTGTCTTGCTGTCTTCTACGCCAAGAGCAATCGTCTGATCTGCAACACCTGTGATCTCGCCAACTACACAGGAGCAAACAATTTTTGCAGTTCTCGGGAATTCCTTGGTAACAGTCATGGTTTTTCCGTCTGCTGAAATCGTAACGGTTGCACCGTCTACGCTTGGTTTGCTGATGTCAGTAAATTTGAATCCGGAAGGAGCCGTGTATACGGTTGTTGCCGTGTATACAGTCTCTCCTGCAAACTTGGCATCTTTTTCAAGAGCAGTACCGTTTGCTGACCATGTTGTCACTGCTGTGTATGGAATTGCAGAAATATCAGCATCTGGTGCCACCTTTTCCAGAGCGGCCTTGATCTCATCATAAGATTTTGTCAGACCTTCTGAATAATCGGTGCCTTTGTAAAGTTTGATATCTGCAATCTTACCATCTACCTGATCCAGTGTGGAGTATTTAACACCGTTTCCATCTGCCTCGTGGTTTGTACTCTTTTCAGTATTGTATCCGATTGTAAAGATACTGGATGCATAAGATTTAAATACAACCTGGTATCCATCTGATGCATTTACTCTTCCCGGTGTAGCTTCACCAGCTTTTCCATCTACATAAAGCTGCATATTTGTTCCGGTATATACCAGTGCGATATCATGCCACTCTCCCCAGAAGGTATCGGCATCATATTTATACTGTACCTCCGGCCATTTATCTTGTGCATCGCAGCAGTACAGGATCACGCGGTCATTTGCACCGTCTACCTGGATACCATACTGAGAATCCATCTTACCAAGGATATTTACAACTTCATCAGTTTTATTGTTCAGTTTTACTTTTGTGCGAAGAACCATCGGTGTATCGCCGGATACATCAAATTTATCATTGTTTGCTCCGTTGTTCGGTGCAGTCAGTCTTCCCTGGAATGCCAATACGCCGCCATCTTTAACGACCGTTGTCGGAACGTCATCTTTCACTTCCAGTGTAGCCGGTTTCGCAGACTGGTCTTCCATTGCAACATAGCTTGGTACTACTGCGGTTTCTCCGGCTACCGGTGCTGTATAAGAAAGCCTCGGTGCTGTGATCACAGAATCTTCGGTAACTGGCGGAGCCGGTGTTTCAGCTCTTTTCAGTGCTTTGATCGCATTTGCCAGTGTATCTGCGATTGTCTGAACATCCTCATCTTTTGTCTCGTCGGTAACAGCGTTTGCTGCATCCCAGGCTTCTTTGAATGTCTTGTAAGAATCCTCGGTATATTTATCAGCAGATTCTACTTTTTCTGCATCTGCAAGTGCTGCTGCCAGAGCTTTGCGTGCCTCGGATACTTCTGGTGTTTCTGTATCTTCTTTTCCGATTACGCCAAATTCTGCTGCATTGATAAACATATTGGCCTGAACACCAGCTGTCTTGATCGCTTTCACCTTAACGTCTGTAACACCTGCATATGTTTTGTCAAAAGTTACGGTCCTTTCAACGAAGTTCTGGTCTGCACCATCTTCTGTTTCTTTCACATAATTCCATGCGGTTTCGCCTTCTGCTTTTCCTGCCAGAGTCCAGTTTTTACCATGATCGGTAGATACATAAACTTCACATTCAGAAATAGCACCATTTGCAATGTTACCGCTTCCATCGTAATGATTTCTTGGCATGTAAGTCAGGGAAGTTACGGTAGATGCTTTTGCAAGTGTGATGGTGTAAGTGTTATTGCCGGTCAGTTTTCCATCAGAATAAGTTACTTTTGCTTTGGAATCATCGCTCCAGTTTGTATGCCAGAAAGTTTCAATATTTCCATCCAGTGCATTATCTATTGCACCATCTTCACCTTCTCCATCATGTTCCAGCTCTTCACTGTCAGCCTTACCTGTCAGTCCTTCCAGTTTTGCATACTGTACTTCGTCTGCCGGTACGCTGAAAACCAGAGTCAGGGTCATAATTTTTCCTTCGCCTGATATAACTACATCTGATGCATTTACAGCAACTTCTTCCTCTCCAACCTGGATTTTCTCCGGAATACTAGTTTCATCAAATATATTTCCTTCTTCTGCTGTCAGAGTAGCTGTCAGGGTATAATCTTTTCCGTCTTCAAATTCTGCTACTGTGTTGCCATCGGAATCTGTCCATGCAGTTGCAACGGTGTATCCTTCCGGATCAGTCGCAGTTACGTTAGCAGGTGTCTCCCCTGTTACAGGTGCGACTGCTGTAAGTACAGGTTTACTGATGACTTTGTCTTCTGCAACAACTTCTTCTGCTTTATAAATATCAATCGCTGCGGCATTAATATAGGCATCTGTCTGATCGCCTGCTGAATGTTTTACTTCGATACGGATATGTTTTGCTGTTTCCGGCGAGAATGTCACATTTTTTTCATCAGAATTATTCTCCCAATCTGCTGTTGCCACCTGCTTCCAGTCTGTGATCGCAGAAACATCATCAACATCTGAATTGGAGATATAAATATTGGCAGCGGTAATTCTTCCGTTTGCGACACCATTTCCTGATCCCTGACGAGGCAGATAAGCAATCTTTCCGATTGTTTCGGAGCTTGCAAGGTTGATATACAGATTGTTTCTGGAAACCAGTTCAGACGGAGTAATTGTGGTTCCAGGACGTACTACTGTAGTAAATCCCTCATCCGCTGCAACTGTTCCGCTGTTTCCGCCCCAGCTTGAATGGTATCCTGTAGCTTCATTGTTATCCACAAGATTCTTCAATGCTGCATCGCCCTGGGAGGAACACTCTGCTTTTGCCAAAATATTGCCACTGTCTATTTTTGTACTGTCATCCCTGTATACATAAAGTTCTTTGCCGGAAATAAAAGTATTGTTCGGATCACCTGCAGTGTTCAGTACTTCTATCTTAATTTCTTTCACATCACTTATTGCATCTGTAAATTCTATCGTTGCTTTACTTTCTGTAAAACTCAACGTATATGGATCTTCCTGTACTTTCTTGAATTCTGCATTTTCGGCTGATGTCTTATAATAAATATTGCATTTTGTAATCGTACCATTATTGCCTGCACCATTTGAAACATATTCCAATTTTTTGACAGTTGATGCTTCAGTCAAAGTCAAGGTGATATTGTTGTTCGAATTCATGATAACTTCGCCGCCCTGTTTAACCGGCTGATTATCACCTTCCCATGCTGAATGCCAGTAGTCGTCTGGGTTTCCATTTAATACAGCATTCATTGTATTTGTTCCATTAGCACAATCTGCTGAAGCTGTCAGACCCTCTGTAAGTTTTGTATAATTATAATTCTTTGTTTCTGCTTCTTCTGAAGCTGCAAGAGCACTCAATGCTCCAAGTCCGGATACCGGTGCACTTGTCACAACCATAGTACCTACCAGTAATCCAGCTAAAACCTGTTTGAATTTCATACGTTTTTACCTTTTCCTTTCATAAATATTTATGGCAGACATCTGTATCGCTGTCTGCTTCTCCCTGTGGTAACTGCTGTTACTGCACTGTGAAACATCTCATGCTGTTCCACTCTTATTTTATTCCAAGACTTCTTCGCCTCAAAACTAGGTATAGTATACTATACTTTTTATTCTATTTCAAGTCTTTTTGTAACTTATCACCAGTTTTATCACCAATATTGCATTTCTCTTTTATTATTTATGCTGCTTTTTCAATTATTTTCTGTTATTTCCTGCATCTTTCGTGCATATCAAAACCGATTTTTTTGAGAATTCTTTTGCTGCACAGGTATATCAAAAGCAGGTGTATCAGCTTTATATCGCTGATACACCTGCCTGCCGAACATCACCCCGTTTTAATGTAAGTTACTCGATCGGATCGGTTTCGATGATGAATTTGACGTTGCTGTCCACACCGGATGCTTTTCCGCTGAAAGTATCGTATGTACACTCGTCAGAGCTGAGTGCTTTGATGCGGTCGATCACCGTGAGCAGATCATCTTCTACGGTTTCTTTGAGTTTCTTGGTGCCTTCTTCTTCGAATTCAGAAGTTCCGTCTGCCAGTTCTTTTGCTCCGTCTGCCAGCTGGCTGATACCATCTGCTACCTGTCCGCTTGCGGTCTGAAGTGTACCGGCTCCTGTGAAGAGCTCATCTGTTCCTGAAAGCAGGGTTGCCGAACCGTCTGTCAGTGCTGCATTGTTGGATACCAGTGTGGAGGCTCCTGCCGAGAGCTGTGTGGAAAGCTGAGATACACCGCTTGCCAGCTGTTTGGTTCCTTTCTGCAGTGTCTTGACCCCTGCATTCAGTACCGGTGCGTTCTGTTTCAGTTCTTTTGCTCCGGATGTAAGCTGATCGTTGTATGAGCCAAGTGAATCGAATCCGCTCAGCAGACTTGCGATTCCGGCTCCCGCGGTCGGAAGAGATGCAGTCTGTGTTTTCAGAGTCTTTACATTTCCGGCAAGTGTGTCGATTGCAGCATCCAGTCCCTGCATGCCTGTATTCAGTACTTTGACACTGGTTGTCAGCTGTGTCATCGGTGCTTCCGGAATGCTCACACCGGAAAGTGTTGCCAATTTTGTCTGCATGCCATCCAGTTTTGTGCTCATCTGTCCAGCTGCACTCTGAAGGGTCTCAAGGCTGGTCTTCATATTCTGAAGTGTTGCCGTCAGTGATGCCGTGTCGATACCCGGCATGCTGATTTCGACATCCGGTGCCGTTACCTGATCTACCGCTGTCACGCCAGTAGTATCTGCAGATACGGTGGTATCCACTTTGGATACGCTCGGCAGATTTGATTTTGCAGCGGTCAGAGAATTTACCAGATCTGTATTGCCGGCTGCCTGTGCTGCTGCAATCGCTGTATCAAGAGCGGCTCTTGCACTCTCAATCTGACCATTCGCCGTGTCAATCTGACCATTTGCCGCTGCCACCTGGCTGTTTGCACTTTCAACTGCAGAATTCACAGAGGATTTTGCTGCATCGAGTTTGCTGTTGCGGTCTGCAATCTGTGCATTGACATTCTGAACGGATGTGCCCATTGCTGTTGCGATCGCAGTCTGTGCCTGTGTCTGTAAAGTAGTAAGGGTAGTGCGGATTGTCTGAAGCTGTGCTGCCAGTGACTGTCCGTCTGCCATCAGCTGTGCTGCCGGTGCTTTGATGGAGCTGTCTACTGCACCTGAAAGTTCTTTGCCCTCTTTGATCAGTTCACTTCCTGTCTGAGCAAGTCCGTTAACCTGTGATGCCAGTCCGGACAGACTTTCAAGAGAACTCTCAAGCTGTGCCGTTCCGGCTGCCAGAGCAGAAGAAGCCGCCTTGAGATCTTCCTGTGTACTGCCTTCTCCGTCCATTGCGGCATACATCTGATCGATCGCTGTGCTCACCTGTGAAAGACCTGTTGTCAACGGTTTCAGTGCTTTTGCACCGTCTGCCAGTTTCTTTTCACCTGCGATGTAAGAAGTCACACCGTCTGCCAGTGTGGAGGTTCCTTTTGTATAGGTCTGTACACCGGATACGATGCTGTTTACACCATTTTTGTATTCTGTTACTTTTCCGGTCATAACACCCTTGCTTCCGAGATATTTCTGGATACCCTGATTCAGCTGTTCTGCACCCTGTGTATAAGCGTTGATTCCGCTGTCCAGCTGTTTTGCACCGCCGTTCAACTGATCGATACCATCCTTTAAGGTCTGGATTCCGTCATCAAACTCTCCGTATTTCTCATTCAGAGTATCTGCACCGTCAGACAGCTCTCCGGAACCATCAACCAGTTTCAGTGCAGCATCCTCGAGATCATCCAGGGCATCTGTCAGCTCATCGGTATCCGAGATGCTGTCCACATCCAGCTGTTTTAAAATGTCCGTCATTGCTACGGTGAAGGTGGAGTCCATCTCGAAATCCGTTACATCCGCTGTAATCTCCAGACTCTCTGGAAGTGTGATATCTTTTTTCTGATCTTTGGAAAGGTTCAGACTTTCTTTTAAACCTGGCATTGCCACACCGATCACAATATTTCTGCTTCCATCGGATACCACTTTTCCATTGTCGATCACAATGTTGGAAAAATGTTCATCCGGAAGGATCATTCCGGTCACCATAACAAATGGATTATAAATATTTTCTGTCTTGCCATCGATTTTTGTTGTTGTTTTTGCTTTGTTTTCATAATTTACCTGAATCTTCAGTTTTCCACTCTTGCCGACCAGATCATTTGGATCTGTTTCTACACCATCCAGAAAATATTTAAGCTTTACAGATACCGGAAGTTCTTTGCTTGTAGTACCCTGATAATAAATATCGGAACCGTCTGCCTGCCAGCTCATGGAGTCACCGCTTCCGGTGTAAGTTTCATCGCCCTTTACATTCTCGATATCCTGCAGATCGGATTTGTCTTTTATCGTACTGTCACCATTGCTGTTTTTCAACCAGTTTGATACGGTAACGTCTGTCGTATTTCCGGATGCATCCGCATTGACATAAACGGTTTCTTCTTTTGATACATCTGCGGCAGCTGCACTTACTGGCACGCCACCCATTACAGCAGCCATTCCCACTGCAATTCCTCTATAAACAACTTTTTTTGTATTTACATTTTTTCTGATTTTTTTTGCCATGATCTATTACCTCCTGCTGCCGCCTCTTCTGCGACATTTTCTAAGCCAGCTCCTCTTTTCACGTGACATTATATGCTTTGCGGCTTTTATATTTCATTAGTCACTATTGAGATGATGTATAATTTTTCGACACATTTACGGAAGTGTACAATTTTTTTACATCGCCGCTTCCTTTGCCTATTTTTCTTCTTTCTAAGAAGTAGTATAGTAGAAAAAAGTTAAGAATACTATAGAGTTTGTTTGTGTTTTTTTCTCATAAATGAAAAAGAAGGTGATATTTTGAATACACAAGACGTAACACGCTCCGTTATCCGTCTGGAACTCGCAAGAGCTTTTCGCGGTATGGAAAGTAATCCGAAACGAACGCTCCGCAAACTGGCAGATCTCGGAAAAGTATGTGCCAGAGGATCGGTGCAAAAAGAAATATTCGGCATTTTTCAGCAGTGTCTCAGATATAAAGACAGTCCTTATTTTTCTGTTATGCAGAATCTCGTCAGAAATGTATCGGCAGAAAATCTGACTACTTTCGGTATGAACCTCGGTTACAACAGCTGGACGGACGGTGCAAAAAAAATCCGTGCAAAAAGGGATAATGAAGGCATCTTAACTTCCTGGATCCAGATACTGGATCTCTCACAGAGCGAATGGACAGCTGAAAACCTCAATGCTTTTATTGATTTTTGGAAAACATATGGTGTCTGCACTTATGCTCTTCTTCCATCTGCCTCCTTTTCAGAGAACACGTTTCTGCCGGAGGTATTTCAAAAGCAGAATGACTGTGCATTCTTATGGTTTCTTTCGGATGTGGATTCTTTCTGTATCAATATGGATGATTATAAAGATGTGCAGAATGTAATGCCAATCTTCAAAATGGAAGCTTTAATGGAATCTGAAATCCATCAGATATTAAGTGCCCACAAAAAACTTTATGGCGTTTATCAGCTATATAATGAACAGAATATCCGGGAATGCATTTCACGGAAAAGTCTGGGGCTTCTGTCTTCTCTTGGCACACCATTTTTGTTTTTTTTATCAGAAGACAGAAAAAGCGACACCAGCAGTGTCGCTTCCAGATTTGCCGTGGATACCCGCATGAAGCAGGCATATCCGTTTTTAGCTGTTGATTTTTATTCTGATATCACACGGATCAATGAGATTATTTCAGGTGATCCGCTCCCGATTCATATCACAGAACGGATGAATCGGCTGCTTTCTTCTGTTTAACTTCCAGAATCTTTTTCGCCCCCAGGGAAATTGTCTCATCCAGCTGTCGGACAAATTCTCTGGGCTGCATAATATTCTCATCCATTACCCAGCGGATAATCGCCATCAAAAAAGCATCTCCGAAAAACCGCAGAAAAAAAGCTTCTTCTTTTCCGACACCCATGATCTGATCCGCAAGATACTTCAGATATGGATCCATCACTTCTGAAAAATATTCCTGGAAAGAATTCTGTCCTTCCATCTTCAATGCCACACGGTAAAAATCTCTTTCCTGATATAGATAATCGCAGATATCTTCCAGAAGCTGCAATGCATCTTTATATTCCTCCAGATGGATATTGCTCACAAATTCTGTATAAAAGATCCAGTTGATCAGATCGTACTTGTCTTTGAAATGATAATAAAAACTGTTGCGATTCATACCGCATGCTCCGCATATATCGGAAATGCTGATCTTGGAAAGCTTTTTTTCTTTCATCAGAGCTTTCATCGCCGCTGCCATCGCATTCCTTGTGATATTGGAATCTGCCATTTTCTCACCTCATAAACACACTTTTCCTGTATCTTATACCATCCTTCCAAAAGGTGCAAGCAACTTTTTTCCATTTTATTGCATTTTTTTCACTTTTCTTCTATACTGAATGAAACAAAACAGTATCTGTAATATCGGGCACAGGTCGAAGGACTTCCTGCCAAAATTGTAAGAATGCAACTGAAATCGGAAAGGATTATATATGAAAAAATATCATTTATTTTTGCCTCTTCTTGGCATCCTGCTGCTGGTTTCCGGCGGATGCAGCAAACGAAAGGAACCGAAACCTCTGATCACGGAGGCTCCTGCAGTGGAAACAGAAATCGGAGGCTATATAACAGAAACTGAAAGCAGCACGCCGGAATCACAGTCCGTATCCGGTACGATCCGCTTGCCGATCCAGGAACCGGAACACCAAAAAGAATCCAGCACAGAATCCGAAGTTGTTTCTGCATCTATTTATATAGGAAGCAATGGAAGTTTCCGTGCTTATCCCTATGCCGGCGGAGATATTGTCACGCCGGAATCTCTGATCGCTGCAATGGCTGATCTGACCGGATGGAATCTGGATCTTGCCGAATCTGTCACCGGAGAAAATGAGAACAGTCTCACAGTCTGTTTTGCCAGATCCTGCTCTCTTTTTACTGGCACTGCATCCGCTGAAAAGGAAGCATTTCCCATCTACAGCAAGGATCAGCTTTATCGTCAGATTCTTGACAGTATCTGCTATACCTTACAGGTGAATTTTTCACAGGATCAGGATCTGTCCATCTATTATTGTACCGTCGATAAAAACGGAGAAAAAATCCCCATCGAACTGGAAGATCTTGGCATCACTGTTCCTTCCGGAGAACCTTACCAGCACTTCCCTTCTTTTTAGGATCTGTCTGCATTTCACACAATTTTCAAACAAAAAACACAATTTCATCTCATATCAAACACACAATCCTTATAAAATATTGAAAAGATTGAAAATCAGGGCGTTTTTGCCCTGATTTATAAGATCATATGTTATTTATTTAAGGAGGATATTGTTTTGATTGAAGTCAGACACTTAACCAAACGCTACGGTGACACGCTCGCTGTAGACGATTTGAATTTCACGATTGAAAAAGGCCGTATTTATGGATTCTTAGGTCCAAACGGTGCCGGCAAATCCACCACAATGAATATCATAACCGGTTATCTCGCTTCCACCGACGGAAGTGTTACAATCAACGGACATGACATTCTGGAAGACGCAGAAGCCGCAAAAAAGAACATCGGTTATCTGCCGGAACTGCCGCCGCTTTATTTTGATATGACGGTAAAAGAATATCTTGCATTTGCCGCCGAGCTGAAAAAAATCCCAAAAGCGGAACGGAAAAATCAGATAACCAGAGTATGTGCAACCACAAAACTGGATGCCGTACAGAACCGTCTGATCAAAAATCTTTCCAAAGGTTACCGTCAGAGAGTAGGACTTGCACAGGCATTGCTCGGATCACCGGAAATCCTGATCCTGGATGAGCCTACGGTTGGTCTGGATCCAAAACAGATCCTGGAGATCCGTGATCTGATCAAAGAACTCGGAAAAGAACACACGGTTATCTTAAGTTCCCACATTCTTTCGGAAATCAGTGCTGTCTGCGACTACGTCCTGATCCTTTCACACGGAAAACTGGTAGCCAGCGACACTCTGGAAAATCTTACTTCACTGATGCAGGGACAAAATAGTCTGATCGTAACGGTGAAATCTTCCAAAGAACAGCTGAAAGAAATTCTGCGAGGCATCACAGCCGTGAAAGAATTTCACTTTATGGGCGACTGCGAAGAAGAACATTGTGTAAAAGCAGAGATCAAAACCGATCCTTCTTCCGATATCCGGGAACTGCTTTTCTATCAGCTGGCAGAAAAGAATCTTCCGATCCTTGCCATGCAGCTTGTGAGACTGTCACTGGAAGATATCTTCCTCGAACTGACTGCCGATGATCAGGCAGCAAAAAAAGTGATTACCGGTACACCATCTTCCCCTACAGAAAATGCGGACGATACCGATACCGACACGACAGAATCGGATACAGAGAAAGGAGACAACGAAAATGCTGTGCATATGTAAAAGAGAAATCCGAAGTTTTTTTCATTCTATGATAGGATGGGTGTTCGGTGCATTCCTGCTTCTGATGGCGGGTATTTATTTTACTGCCTATAACCTGAATTATGGCTATCCACTGTTCAGTTATACGCTCTCTTCCATCACCTTTCTGTTTCTGATCGTGTCACCGATCCTTGCCATGCGAACGCTTGCAGAGGAACGCAAACAGAAGACGGACCAGCTGCTTCTCACTGCACCGGTGACGGTATGGCAGATTGTGCTTGGAAAATACCTGGCACTGATCGTCACTTTTCTTCTTCCGGTCGTGATCCTGTGTTTCTATCCGCTGATCATGGCACAGTACGGAAGCATTGCTTTTGCATCTACTTACGTGGCACTGCTTGGTTTTTTTCTGCTTGGATGTACCTGCCTGGCTGTGGGACTGTTCTTCTCGTCTCTTACGGAAAGCCAGATTCTTGCCGCAGTCGGAACCTTCGCTTTTCTGCTGGTATGTTATCTGATGGATGGAATCAGCGGATTTTTCCCGGAAACTGCCGGTGCTTCCTTTTTTGCACTTGTTGTCATTGTTCTGCTTATAGGTTTGCTGATTTATCATACCACACAGAACATCCTGCTTCCGCTTGTGATCGGTGTCATCGGTGAAGGTGTCCTTGCCGTTCTTTATTTTGTGAAACAAAGCATGTTCGAAGGCATCATCCAGAAAATACTGAATCTTTTCAATATGTCCAGTCACTTCAGCAATTTTACGAATAGTATTCTTGATCTTACCGGTGTTGTCTACTATCTTTCCTTTATTGGAATTATGCTGTTTCTGACGGTTCAGAGCATTCAGAAAAGACGTTGGAATTAGGAGGTTGTCGCCATGAACATCAATTTAAAATCAAAAAAGCCGGCTAATATGCTGCGGCCAAAAAACAAAAAACTTTTAAAGAAGGGATCTTACAGCCTTGCTTTTACGGTTGTCATCCTTGCGATCGCCGTCTTTCTGAATCTTCTGATCGGTGAGCTTCCTTCCTCTGCAACGAAAATAGATGTCAGTGAAAATAAACTTTACAGTATCGGTGACGAGACAAAGAACGTTGCTTCTTCTCTGACAGAAGATGTCACCCTTTATCTTCTTGCAGAAGACGGAAGTGAGGATGCTACATTAAACGAACTTCTGACACGTTATGCAGATCTCTCTTCTCACATTAAATATGAGAAAAAGGACCCGGTTCTGAATCCAAGCTTTGCTTCTTCCTATACCGACGAAGATCTTGCTTCCAACAGTGTGATCGTTGTCAGTGACAAACGAAGCAAGGTGATCCCTTACAGTGATCTGTATGAAAGCAGTGTCAATTACCAGACTTACTCTATGGAAACAACTGCATTTGACGGTGAAGGTCAGGTCACCAGTGCGATCGCCTATGTCACAACAGAGGATCTTCCGATCCTGTATACATTAACAGGACATGAAGAAAATGATCTTGATTCCTCCATGCAGTCTGCTATCGAAAAAGAAAATATCGAAGTTCAGGAACTGAATCTTCTCACAGCCGGAACGGTTCCGGAAGACGCATCCTGCCTGATGATCAATGCTCCGCAGAAAGATTTCTCCGACGATGAGACCAGTGCCATTCTGACCTATCTGCAAAATGGCGGTCATGCTTTTCTGGTATCCGGATATACCACAACGGAAATGCCGAATTATCATTCTATTCTGGAACAGTATGGCGTTTCTATTGAAAAAGGCGTTGTTCTGGAAGGTGACAACAATCATTATGTTTCCGGAAATCCTCTTTATCTGGTGCCGGAGATCCAGTCCTGCGATGCTACCGGAAGCCTTTCCGGCTCAAACAGCTATGTGCTGATGCCGATCGGTCAGAGTATCAAAACACTGGACAGCAAATCCGATGACATCACAGTAACCGATATGCTGACTTCTACCAGTTCTGCATATTTAAAAGCAGATCCGGAAAATATGGAGAGCCTTTCCAAAGAAGAGAACGATGAAAGCGGTCCGTTTACTCTGGCAGCAGCTATTACCGAAGCCATCGGAAGCGGATCTGATTCCGAAAAAGAGACCGAAACAGAAACTATTGTAGAAGGAGAAAGCAGTGCTTCTCAGGTTGAGGCTGAAAGCGAAACAGAAGCTGCCGAAGATGCAAAAGAAACCAGGCTGGTCGTTCTTGCAAGCAGTCAGTTTCTGACCAGCAATACAGACTCTGCTGTTTCCGGCGGCAATACAAAACTTCTCACAAACGCTTTAAGCTGGATGTGCGGACAGAGTTCCAGTATCTCCATTCCTTCCAAGAGTATGCAGCTGTCTTATCTGACCCTGACATCTGCAAATGTCAACCTCTGGAGCATTATTACCATTGCCGTTCTTCCGGTTCTGTTCCTGGTAACCGGCGGTGTGATCTGGCTGAAAAGGAGGAAAAAATAATGAAGAAAAAATCATTCGGACTGGCTGCGGCCGTTGCTGTTCTGATCGTACTTGGCGGCAGTTATGCATTGCTTGCCAACCATAACCGGATACAGGAGTCGGAATCAGCTGCTGCGGAATCGGAAACTGGTGTAGCAGTAGCAACGATCGCCTCTGATAAAGTCTCTTCTTTTCAGCTGGCAGACGGTGATACTTCTTTTACGCTGACAAAAACAGACAACAGCTGGATCTGTGTTCAGGACGAGACGTTTCCGTTATCCAACGATGCTGCTTCCGAACTGGTAAATACCTTCACTTCCCTCCAGGCTGTGCGTGATCTTGGCACTGCACAGGATGGGGAAAATTATGGATTTTCGGAAAACGCTCCTACGGTCACGCTCACTTCTTCCGACAGTACAAACTGCAGCTTTGTTCTTGGCGAAGCCAACAGCATGACCGGTGATTATTATCTGAAACGTGAAGACAGCGGAGAAATTTATACCGTAAGCTCTTCCCTTGCAGATTCCTTTCATAAAACGTTAACGGATCTGGCTGAAATCGAAAGTTTTCCGACGATTTCTTCCGATAATGTCCAGGAGCTTTCGATAACCGAAGAAGGTACGACACTGCTTTTTGAGAGCAGTACCACCGGTTCGGTAAAAACCTGGCAGATTTCCCAGTCTCAGGACGAAGGCAAAACAGAAAGTACTCCTGAAAAAGCGACCGTAAACACCGTGACAACCCTTGTGGACCACCTCGGAAATCTTTCTTTTGACAGTTTTGTGGATCATAAAGAAGAGAACAAAGAAAAATACGGACTGAAGAATCCGTCCATGATGATAAACTTCCAATATACCGAAGCGACAAATTCGGATGATGCTACAACGGAAGCCGAGTCAGAAACAGACACCTCTTCCGAAACAGAAAGCGAAACAGCAAACGAAACCGAACCTGCCGAAATTCTCAGCGGAACTCTCTATGTGGGAGAACAGGCAGAAGACGGATCTTACTATGTTCAGCTCGATGGAAGCAATAATATTTATCTGATGTCAGCGGATAAACTGTCCGCATTCCAGGGATTAAATTACGATGATTATCCAGAGAGTGAAGAAGAAAGTACAGAAAGTGAAACCTCCGCCGAGTAGAAATTTACTGTTTTTTCTTTTTCAGTACAAAAAGATGAAATGAAAGTGTTATAGAGTGCCGGACGCAAAAAGACAGGGCACAATTTACACTTCTATAATCTTTTTTTGTTTTGCACAGAAGAAAGAAATAGCCTCCATACCGTCTGCCCGGCAGTTTACGCTATGGAAGCGAAAGTGAATTCAGCAAAATAATTTTGGCTTGAGAAAGCTTTTTGCTTAAGCGACCCCTGGCAGGCCAGGAGCTTTTAGCAATGTGCAAACGAAACCGCATTGTAAAACATAGTGCGTAAAATAATACAACCATGATGAATTCGAAAACAAATCGCTCTGACGGTAGCGAGGCTTCCGTCGTGAG
>OLPQ01001390.1_pt1 | contig 17288 bp, 10 predicted proteins | sample 1672451 | NCBI WGS metagenome assembly OLPQ01 (sample SAMEA3136687, study PRJEB25190) | human gut metagenome | biome: human gut; feature: human-associated habitat; material: faeces | place: Austria | collected 2013
CATTCCACCAACGGTGTGGCTGCCCTGCACACCGAGATCCTGAAAAACTCCGAGCTGCACGGTTTTTACGAGCTGTACCCGGAAAAATTCAACAACAAGACCAACGGCATCACCTTCCGCCGCTGGATCCAGGGAGCCAACCCTGCGCTCGCCAGCCTGCTCGACGATGTGATTGGCACCGATTGGCGCAGCACCGGCGACCTGAGCAAGCTCGCCGAATTCGCCGACGACAAGGATGTTCTTGAGCGCCTGGCCGCCACCAAGGCCGAGGCCAAGGCCATCATGCGCCAGTTCATGGCGCTCGAGCAGGGCGTGACCATTCCCTCCAACGCGATCATCGATGTTCAGGTCAAGCGTATCCACGAGTACAAGCGCCAGCAGATGCTCGCGCTCTACATCATCTGGAAGTACCTCGACATCAAGAACGGCAACAGACCTAAGCACCCCGTCACCATCATCTTTGGCGGCAAGGCGGCACCTGCCTACACTATCGCCCAGGACATCATCCATCTGATCCTGACGTTGTCGCAGTGGATCGCAAACGATCCCGACGTGACTCCCTACCTGCAAGTCGTCATGATCGAGAACTATAACGTCACCGCTGCCGAGCGCGTGATTCCCGCCGCCGACATCTCCGAGCAGATCAGCCTGGCCTCCAAGGAGGCGAGCGGCACCTCCAACATGAAGTTCATGCTCAACGGTGCTTTGACCCTGTGCACGCTCGACGGCGCCAATGTCGAGATCGCCGAACTCGTGGGCGACGAGAACATCTACACCTTTGGCGCCTCGTCCAAACAGGTCGAGCAGCTCTACGCCGACGGCAGCTATAACGCCGGCGCGCTCTACCTCAAGCCCGGTATTAAGCTACTGGTGGACTTTATTACCAACCCCGCTTTTATGGCGACCGGCAACGCGGAGCGCCTGCAGCGTCTGCACGACGACATCAAGGGCAAGGACTGGTTTATGTCCCTGCTCGACATTGAGGAGTACATCCAGACTAAGGAGCGCGTGCTGGCAGACTACGAGGACCAGGACGCTTGGATGCGCAAGGCGCTGATCAACATCGCCAACGCCGGCACTTTCTCGTCCGACCGCACAATATCCCAGTACAACGACGAGATCTGGCACCTGAGCTAATTTCGCTTCCATTACCCATCCTTTTGAAAGCGGAGTCGCGGCAACGCGGCTCCGCTTTTTGTGCCCAGGCGATGCTCCTGTGAGCCGCCTCGACGAAATCATCTCAATCTGTAACACCTACTCGGCAAAAACGGTCCCACCTGTTACAGATCAAGACAAACCGGTCCTTTCCCCAGGGTTCATCTCAATCTGTAACATCTAACGTCCGAAATCCGCCCTTACTGTTACAAATCGAGACAAATGGATAAGCCGGCTAAACAATCTCGTTCTGTAACATGTAGCTGCCGAAATCAGCCTCTCGTGTTACGGATTGAGATGAAAGGACAGTCGACTCAACTCAATCTCGATCTGTAACATCTAACGTCCGAAATCGGCCCTACCTGTTACAGATCGAGACAAACGACCGGCCAGACAGCCCCAGCACAAAGAAAGGCTCCCCTCTCGCTCAGCGGACGAGATGGGAGCCTTATTTGTGACTGCGGCAAAAGGATGGCAAAACCGCAGTCGCCCAAAAGGAGGGCCTGATTGAATCGGGCCTAGATAAGGTTCTTGCCAGAGACCTTATCGAAAAGGTGGGTCGCATTCTTCTCGAACTTGAACCAGATGGGGTCGCCGGCCTTGAGCGAACCCCTGGCCTCGAGGTCGACGACAGGGATGATCAGGACAAACTGGCCGTCGGGAGACGTCACATGAACGTGCTCGGTCGAACCCATGAGCTCGGTGACCTCGATGGTGCCCTGAAGCGCACCCTCCTCGCCCTTGTCGGCAAGCAGAATCTGCTCGGGACGCACGCCGGCCGTGATCTCCTTCATGTCCTCGCCGTCCCAGTTAAGCGCAAGCTGAGCGCAGGTCTCGGGGGCCAGTGCTACATTCATGTCGTCGGTCTTGACGGTAAAGCCCTCGCCCGAGCGCACCAGCTGGGCATCGAAGAAGTTCATCTGCGGCACGCCGATGAAGCCGGCGACAAAGATGTTCGCGGGATGGTTGAAGACCTCCTGCGGCGTGGCGATCTGCTGAACAACGCCGTCCTTCATGACCACGATGCGGTCGCCGAGGGTCATAGCCTCGGTCTGGTCGTGGGTAACATAGATGAATGTGCCTTTGATCTCGTGGCGAAGCTTAATGAGCTCGGCACGCATCTGGTTACGAAGCTTGGCGTCCAGGTTGGACAGCGGCTCGTCCATCAGGAATACCTTGGGGTCACGCACGATGGCGCGGCCGATGGCAACGCGCTGACGCTGGCCGCCCGAAAGCGCCTTAGGCTTACGGTCGAGGTACTCGGTGATACCCAAAATCTCGGCAGCAGAGCGAACCTTACGGTCAATCTCGTCTTTGGGGACCTTCTTGAGCTCAAGCGTAAACGCCATGTTCTCGTACACCGTCATATTAGGGTACAGAGCGTAGCTCTGGAACACCATGGCAATGTCACGGTCCTTGGGTGCCACGTCGTTGACGCGCTTGCCGTCGATGAGCACGTCGCCCGAGGTAATGTCCTCCAGGCCGGCAACCATGCGCATCGTCGTGGACTTACCGCAGCCAGAGGGACCAACGAGGACGATAAACTCCTGGTCGTGAACAGTGAGGTTGAAGTCCTCTACAGCGAGCACGCCATCCTCGGTAACCTTGAGGTTGTGCTTCTTCTCCTCGGTCTTCTTCTTTTTGCCAAAGAAGCCCTTCTTTTTGGACTCGTTGTTGGGATACACCTTCTGAACATGTTTGAGAACGATCTCGGCCATGTCTCTACCTTTCGATACGCGGCGCCACGCTGAGGGGCGCCGCAGAAACTTGCAAAACAGTTACGGCATCAGCCCTTGACGGCACCTGCCACCACGCCGTCGATGATGTACTTCTGGCAGAGGATGTACATGAGGACGATGGGGACAACGACCATCATGATACAGGCCATCATGGGGCCGAGCTCGACGTGACCGTAGCCGCCGCGGAAGTACTGGATCAAGATAGGAATGGTCTTGTATTTGGTGGAGTCGAGGGTGAGGTAGGGCAGCAGATAGTCGTTCCAGACCCACATGGTCTCGAGAATGCCGACCGAAAGATAGGTGGGCTTCATGATGGGAAGGACGATCTTAAAGAACACCTGGACCGGGTTGCAGCCGTCGATCATGGCCGCCTCCTCGATCTCGAGCGGGATGTTCTTTACAAAGCCGGCGAACATAAAGACCGCTAGGCCCGCGCCAAATCCAAGGTAAATAAAGCAGATGTTGAACGGCGTGTTGAAGCCGATACGGTCCGCCAAATTGGACAGCGTGAACATGAGCATCTGGAACGGTACGACCATCGAGAACACGAACAGGTAATAGAAGAAGTTCGAGATCTTGCTGTTGACGCGCACCACATACCAAGCGCACATGGAGCAGCACACCAAGATCAGCACGACCGACGTGACCGTGATGATGAGCGAGTACATAAACGCCGAGGCAAAGCCCTGCTCGTTAAGGGCGTGCACGTAGTTTGCAAGGCCGTTGAACGTCTCGGGCGTGAGCAGATCGAATGCCGTGGTGGTGCTGATTGCGGTCCCTTTCTTAAAGGAATTGAGCGCAATCATGAACACGGGGTAGATCCACGCGAGCGACAGGATCGTAAAGAAGATCGAGAGCGCACGGTTGATAACCTTATCGCGTTTCATTACTGCTGCACCTCCTTGGACCTCGTGGCCTTAAGCTGGATCATGGAGATTGCTACGACCAGGATGCAGAAGATAACCGCCTTGGCCTGACCGATGCCCTGCCATGCGATACCGGCACGCGAATAGAACGTGTTGTAGATGTTCAGGGCGAGCATCTCGGTGGAGTGCGCCGGGGCGCCACCGGTAAGGGCGAGGTTCTGGTCGAACAGCTTAAAGCCGTTGGTGATGGACAGGAACAGGCAGATGGTGATCGTCGGCATCAGGTTGGGGATCTTAACCTTCCAAAACGTCTGCCATGCCGTGGCGCCGTCGACCTTGGCGGCCTCGATGTAGTCGGACGGAATGGACTGCAGACCGGCGATGTAGATGATCATCATGTAGCCGACCTGCTGCCACAGGGTCAGGATGATAAGGCCCCAGAAGCCAGCAGCAGAGTTAAGGGCGATAAGGTCGGCGCCGATGTTTGAGAGCAGGCAGTTGATCAGAATCTGCCAAATATAACCCAGTACGATGCCGCCGATCAGGTTAGGCATGAAGAATATCGTACGGAAGATGTTGGTGCCCTTGAGCGCTTTGCGAGTGAGCGCCTGCGCGATGGCGAGGGCGATCACGTTGATGAGCACCGTCGACAGGAAGGCAAACGCCACGGTAAAGAAGAACGACGTGGCAAACTGCGGATCGGACAGTGCGCGCACGTAGTTCTCGATACCGACAAAGTGCGTGTTGTTGATGGTAATAAACTGGCAGAACGAGAGATAGAAACCCTGGATAAAGGGGATCACGAACCCGATCATAAACGCCAGGCACGTGGGCAGCATAAAGAGCGGCCACCAGCGCTTGAGTGCTTTGCCCATAGAAGGGTCCTTTCAATATGCAGGGGGCGGGCAAACCGACGTCTGCCCGCCCCCTGTCGCTAATCAGATAGCTTGGGCAGCAACTGCCTACTCGGAAGCAGCCTTCTCGGTCTTCCAGCCATCGACGAAGGCGTTCTTGACGCCGTCCCACTTGGTGTTATCGGCAGCATAGGCAATCAGAGCCTGCTTGAGGTTCTTCTTCCACTCCTCAGAGGGGATGTAGACGAAGTCCCAAGCGACGGTCTTCTTACCGTCTTTGGCCATGGCAACGGCCTGCTGCGAGAAGACGTTGGTGGTTTCCTTAGCGCTCTTGAACGGGGCGGTCAGACCCATCTTGTCAGCGATGATGCTGGTGGCGGTGTCAGAAGTGACGCACCAATACATGAAGTCCTCGGTGGCCTTCTGGGCATCCTCGGAAGCCTGGGAGCTGACGCACCAGTAGTTCTCGCCGCCGGAGCACAGGCCCTGGTTCTCCTCGCCGTCGACACCGATGTAGATGGGCATCATGCCAATCTGATCGTCGGTCATGCCGGCCTTGATGAGGTCGGCGTAGGCCCAAGAGCCGTTCTGGTAGAAGACGGCCTTGCCGGTTGCGAACTCGTTGGTGGCGTCGTCGCCGGTCTTGGAAGCAAGCTGCGAAGGATCGCAGGTGGAGTCGGTGATGTACAGGTCGAAGATCTGCTTGTAGTTGTCGAGGAACTCGCCCTTGATCTCGTCGTCCTCCTGGTTGTGCTCCTTCTCGAACTCGTAGTAGAGCGGCAGGTTGGCGAGGTGGGGGGTGTAGCGCCAGCTGGAGGAGTCGTCCATGCCGGCGGAAGTAAAGGCGCCCTCAACACCAAGCTCGTCCTTGCGGGCCTGAATGTCATCGGCGCAAGCCTTCAACTTGTCAAAGGAGTTGATGTCCTCGGCCTTGTAGCCAGCCTTCTCGAGGAGCTCCTTGTTGTAGATGATGCCGTAGCTCTCCTGGACCCAGTCGATACCTAGATCCTTGCCGTCGGACTGCAGAGCCAGGGAGTCGTCGACGAGCTCACCGCGGACCTTGGTATCGGACAGGTCGGCGCAGTAGTCCTTCCAGTTCTTAAGACCGGTGGGGCCGTTGACCTGGAACAAGGTCGGAGCGGAGCTCTTGGACATCTCGGACTTGAGCTTCTCCTCATAGGTGTTGGAGGCGGCGGTCACGATCTTGACCTCGACGCCCTTCTCCTCCTTGTATGCCTTGGCGATCTCCTTCCACTCCTTGTCGACCTCGGGCTTGAATTGGAGGAAGTAGACCTCGGCAGCGTCACCAGAAGCAGAGGAGCCGGAGCCGGCGGAGCCACCGCAGCCCACGAGACCCAGGCCAAAGACCGTGGCTGCGGAGCCAGCGAAGCCCAGGAACTGCCTTCTGCTCATTTCGTTCTTCATTGCAATCCACCCTTTCACACCGTGGCGGCACCCTTTGCCGCCGCCTTCGGAGATTGGTTCGGGGACTTTGCCCCTTTTTCTGATTTGTACAATACGCTGTTTGGCTAGTTGTTTGAACAAGTATTACTAGAGCGGTAGAAAAACTTCGGTGAACGGTTCTTGATACATTCGTACTTGACAAATATTGCCTAAACAATTAAAGCGCCCCGTGCGGCCGATATCCCATCGACCGCACGGGGCGCTTCATATCGAAACGCAAGCTTATACGTCTGTTACCTATCGCTTGGAATTGATGCGGTAATGGAAGATCTCGGGGTGTGTGCGAGCATGCGTCACCTCAAACAAGATGCCGTCCGAGGTGTACGACTGACTCTCCATGACGGCAACGCAGTTGTATTTGCCGAGGTCAAGATAGCTGCAGTCTTCATCGTTGGCGAGCTCGACACTCACCGTACGGCGACTCGCCATCACTTTGATGCCGCGCTTGTGCTCCAGATAGTCGTAGATAGATTCTGCCGCGATCTCGGGGGTCAGACCCTTGGCAATCGACTCCAAAAAGTAGCCATGGTCCACTTGGCGCGCGCTGCCGTTGAGGCTTCGGACACGCACTACGCGAATCAGCTCCTCGCCCACCTTAAAGCCCAGGCGACGAGAGAGCTGCTCGGTGCAGACCAGATGTTCAAAGGACTTAACGTCCGTCGATGCAACGGCATTGTTGCGCTTTGCAAATTCGCCAAACGACTCGACTTCCTCGAGTGCGCCCAACATGTCGGTTTCGCCCTTGAGCCAAATAACGCGTACGCCCTTGCCGTGTATGGGCTGCACAAACATCTCGTCGGCCAGCATGCTCAAGGCGCGGCGGACGGTATTGCGCGTGCAGCCAAATTCCGCAGTTAGCTCGGCTTCGGTTGGCAGCATCTCCTGAAACGCATAGGTCCCGTTAATGATGCGCGAACGGATCTCGCGGTAGATTCCTTCGTAAATCGCTTTTGGCATGGCTTCACCTCTACATCTTCTTGCTGGCTAGGCACGATAGCATTTCTTGGGGTTGTTTAAACCGATTATCGGTAAAGCGACAGTATTGTAACCGTTGGCGGCTTCTGTCGTGCCCAAGTCGGTCTCGTTCAAAACTGCCGACACGACAATCGTCTGGTCCTCTACAATGAATCCATTGTTTAAACGTTTCACCACCTGCAACGCACCTCGATGTTCGGGAGGCAGAACATGCTGCAGAAAATCCAACGCTTTGGCGGGGCAATGTTCGCGCCCGCCATGCTGTTTTCCATATCGGGCCTTATGGTCGGCGTCTCCGCCCTCGCAACGTCTGCGGACATCGTCGGCGACCTCGCCGTATACGGAACCCCTTGGTATATTTTTTGGGCTATCATCCAGCGCGGCTCGTGGACGGTCTTTAAACGCCTCCCACTGCTTTTTGCCGTAGCGCTGCCCATCGGCCTTGCCCAAAAGCAACCGGCGCGCTGCTGCTTCGAGGCACTCCTGGCCTATTTTGCCTATTGCTTCTTTTTGAGCGAGATCATTAAGCTGAGCGGCGACAACCTTGGACTTAAGTACCCGTCGTCTTTGACCTCCGCCAGCGGCATCACCGTCATCGACGGCATCAAGACGCTCGACACCGGCATTATCGGCCCGCTGGCGGTATCGGCCACCGTCGTCGCCATCCATGACCGCTTCTACGATGCCAAGGTTCCCGATTGGCTCGGTACTTTCTCGGGCTCCTCGCTGGTCTACCTCATGAGCTTTTTTGCCGTATTCGCCCTTGCCGCTATCTCGGCCGCCATCGTGCCCATCGTATACGCAATGACCGAAACGCTGCGCCATGCACTTACGGGCGTCGGTCCCTTCGGCGTGGGCGCCTTTGTGTTTTTAGAGCGAGCACTCGAGCCCGTGGGGCTGCATCACCTGCTCTACATGCCAATCTACTACGACAATTTGGTTATTACCGATGGCATCTACGCCACGTGGACCAACTTGCTTCCCATCCTCTCGCACAGCACGCGCCCCCTCAACGAGCTAGCGCCCTGGGCTGGTTTCACCGCCACCGGTTGGGTCAAGCTCTTTGGTCTTCCCGCCATCGCCGTAGCGTTCTACACCACGGCCAAGCCCGAACGCCGTGCCAGCCTCAAGGCCATCCTTCTGCCCGCCATCGTCGCCTCGATGGTCTGCGGCGTCACCGAGCCGCTCGAGTTTCTCTTTATGTTCACCTATCCCGGACTCTTTTTGCTCTACGCCGTCCTATCCTCCTGCCTTGCCATGGCCATGAACTTCTTTGGCGTCGTCGGCATCTTCTCGGGTGGCCTTATGGAGATGGCTGCCTTCAACTTTATCCCGCTCATGCGGACGCATGCCGGCTCCTACCTTTTGGCACTCGGAATCGGACTCGTCTTTAGCGTCATCTTCTTTCTGAGCTTTCGAGGTCTTATCCTGACCTTTGACCTTAAAACCCCGGGACGCGAGGACTACGTTGCCAGCAACACGGCGCTCTCGCGCTTGACGGGAAACGACGTTGACGAAAAGCGCTTATCCGAAGCCGGCGCTTCCGACTGCCAGGCATCACAAGATCGTCTGCTCGCCGAGAGGGTTGTGGCGCTTCTGGGCGGCGTCTCCAACATTGTGGGCGCAACCAACTGCGCCACGCGGCTGCGCGTCGAAGTCGCGGACCCTTCTGTCGTCGCGGACAACGCAACCTTTGTCGCAGCGGGCGCCAAAGGCCTCATCGTCACCGGCAAGACCGCCCAGGTAATCATCGGCGTCTCGGTCCCCCGCGTCAAAGAGCACTTTGATCAGATTATGGGACTCGAACCGGGTTTTGCATTTGCCACCCCGCTTTCTCATGCCGCCGATGACGCCAAAAAGCATGGCAATATCTGCTTCTTCGACATCGACGGTACGCTTGCCTGGCAAGATCCCAAACTTGCCCAAGAGCTCCCCGAGGGCGAGCGAGACCTTTCCCCCTATCCCAACGAAACGGTTGCACAGGCAATTCGCACGTTTGTCGCCAACGGCAACAAAGCCTTTATCTGCACGGGGCGCACCCTCAGCTGCATCCATCCCAAGCTGCTCGAGCTGCCGTGGACGGGCATCGTATGTCTCGCGGGCGGCTACGCCGAACTCGAGGGGCACATCGTACGAAATGCGGCCATAAACCCCGGTCTGCTACAGCGCCTCGCCCCCTATCTCGAACAATCGGGTGAGGTCATTCGCTTTGAGGGCATCGATCGCGTCGTGCGCATGAGCGCAGATGCCCCCGAGACGTACGGATACGCGCGCACCGTGGGCGACGCCGTCACGCAACTCGAGCACTACAACGCTTATAAAATTCTTATGTCCACACCGCTCGCCAACCGCATCGCCCAAGATGAAGAGCTTGGGCCTCTGCTCTGCCTCAACGAGCTCGAACTCGAGGTCACGGAAATCTCGCCTCGCGAATGCACCAAACGGGCCGGAATCAAGGCCGTGCTTGACGCCCTGGGGCCAGATCACGGCACTGTGTACGGCATCGGCGACGCAAGCAACGACATCGCCCTCATGGAGGCGGTCGATGTTGGCGTCGCCATGGGCAACGCGCCGGACTTCCTCAAGGAAAAGGCCGACTACGTCACCGACAGCTTCGACCACGACGGCGTCGTCACCGCGCTCGAGCACTTTGGACTTATCTAGCCGCGCCTCTTGCCGCATTTGCGACAACATGGCTCAATCGTCTTCAACCGCCGCGCTCGATGCCCTAATGTGGCAATATGTTGTCTGCATAACGCAACGATGCAACCTAAGAAAGAATGCGAGAACCCGTGTCCAGTCCGTTTACCAGCTTTTTAGCCCAGCATTTTGACCAGATTAACGACTATCTGGCCACGTTCTTTGACGGACAGGCGACCTCTGCCGATATCGAGCGCTACCTGTACGCGCCGCTCTCGGCATTTACGGCCAATGCCGGCAAGCGCCACCGCCCGCTCATCTGCATGCTCGCCGCCACCGCGGTAGGCGGCAGCTTTGAGAGCGCCCGAAGCGCGGCGGCGGCCATCGAGCACTTTCAGTCGGGAGCGCTTATCCATGACGACATCGCCGACAACGGCCAGCTGCGCCGCGGCAAGCCCTGTATGCACCTTACCGAGGGTACGGGACTTGCCATCAACTGCGGCGACCTAGCGCTCACCATGGTTACCAAGACGGTTCTCGACGACCCCACGCTCGAGGCAGACGTGAAGCTCCGCGTGCTCCACGAGCTCACCGAGATGATCGTTCGCACCATCGAGGGTCAGGCGCTCGACCTGGGCTGGGTCCGCGATGGGCGCTTTGACATCTCGGTCGACGATTATCTGGACATGGCGACGCACAAGACCGCGTACTACAGCGGAGCCACGCCACTTGCCGCCGGAGCCATTATCGGTGGCGGCAGCGAAGACCAGATTGAGGCGCTGCGCGCCTTTGGCCTGCACACGGGCCTTGCCTTTCAGATCCAAGATGATCTGCTCAACCTTATTGGCACCAAGGAGGCCGCCAACAAGGACTTCCGCACCGATATCACAGAGGGCAAACGCACGCTCGTCGCCGTGCATGCCCTGTCAGACGAGCGTTATCACGACGAAGTCGAGGCAATCCTTTCCTCGGGCACCGAGGACCCCGCGCAACTCGCACGCGCCGTGGAGATCTTCCAGCAGACCGGCTCTGTCGATTTCGCCCACACTTACGCACTCAACCTGACCGCCAAGGCCAAGGCCGCTATCGAAGGTGTCGAGCTCGACCCGCATGCACGCGAGCTGTTCGACTCCATGGCAGATTTCTTTGTGGAGCGCCTTAACTAGCGGGGGTTATAAAACCTGTCAGCAGCGCATTTGGGTACAACTTGCTACACTGTTGAGTGCATGTTTATGCAACCCTTTGCGTTGTCTATCCGACACACGCTCAAATAGTACGAATGGTACGCCGAAAGGGGTTCGTTCATGGAACCTATCACAACGGGCATGCAGGGAGCAGCCGTCGAGGACGTCCAGTCCCGCCTTCTGCAGCTCGGCTATACAATCGATGACGCCGAGGTCGCCGACAAGCGCTTTGGCACCACCACCGAGCAGGCTGTTGGCACCTTTAGGCTCGACAGCGGCCTTGCCGCTGGCTACGCCGTCGATATCCCCTGTTGGAGCGCCCTGGTAGACGCCTCGTATAAGCTGGGCGACCGCACGCTTTATCTGCGCATGCCCAATTTCCATGGTGCCGACGTTCGGGCCCTGCAGAGGGCACTCAACGTTTTGGGTTTTGCCTGCGGTGAGGACGACGGCTACTTTGGCCCGCACACCGAGGCGGCCTTGCAGCAGTTCCAAGAAAATGTCGGCCTGTTTGCCGACGGCATGGCATTCCAGGATACCTACGCCTATACCAACCGTCTGCATCACGTGTGGGAGGGCAAACCCTCGGTTACCGAAGCCGAGTCGCGCATCGGCTTTGCCCGCGCCGCCAACGTGCTCGAGCGCTTCCAGATTGCCGTTATCGGTGAGGACCCCATCGCACGCAGCGTTGCATCGCGCATGTGGAACATCGCCACGGCGACGACCGACAACAGCGGCATGATGCTTTGCGATTCTGAGGTTCCGACCGACGTGGACCTGGTACTCGAGATCGCAAGCGATGAGCTGCCCGCAGATGCAGCGCCGCGCGCCACGATCGCCCTTGCCGAATGTCACAACCTGGCGCAGCGCATCCGCACCGCTAATATCGCCGCGCAGCAAAAGCCCGCGCGCATCCGCATTGAGCTCACGGGCATGACGCGCTACAACGGAACCTTCACCGCAAGCGATGCACAGACACTCGCCGTACGCCTGCTCGATGGCGTTTGCGATGCCCTCGCAGATTAGGTAAACTAGACAAGCTGCTTTTGGGCAGCACCACACATTGGGACGTAGTTCAACGGTAGAACTCCGGTTTTTGGTGCCGGCTGTTGGGGGTTCGAATCCCTCCGTCCCAGCCAAGGTAACTGAGCGCCCCGGGCTTTCATCAGCCCGGGGCGCTTTCTTGTGGGCATGCGGAGGGATTCGAACCCGCAAGGGTGCGGAGCTGAGGAAACGCGAAGCGTTTTCCAGCGCAGCACGCAAGGAGCGGAGCGACGCAGCGGGGCGCGGCCGCCGGCAGGCGGACGCGGAATCCCTCCGTCCCATATCAACAACGGGCTCTCCGTATCTCAACCGGCACTTGGGGACGTTCCCAAAGTGCCGGCACTAAAGGAACGCCACCAAGTGCCGGCTCATCCACCCTCAAAAGACAGACGCCCCAAGCCCGAAAGGACCAAGAGCGCCTTACATCTAGAAAATATCAGCCCCGTTCCGAAAAGCGAGCCGTCATCTACAAAATGGCGCGTGGCCCCGGCGGGCCGGGCATTAAGTTTGTCGCGAGTTCCGCACGCAAAGAAGGCCACAAACCTCGATGTTTTGGACGTGACAGCGAGAGGGGTCCTGGTATGGCAAGGTGACGTGAAACAAGGCGGCGCTGACCTTCTGGTCGCGCCGCCGAAGTTGAACGTCAGATTGCCGTGCCAGGGCCCCTCGCAGCGTCAAGAAGACCGCCGTTCGGTAGAACGGCGGAATTTAGCTGTTCAGCATGCGGTCGAAGCTTCCCGAGTCGCCATCCCGATAGTCAGCGGTCATCAGAATCTCCTGCGGAATGCGACCGCCCTCGCGCAGCACATTGCGGAACTGCACGCGCGTGACCATAGGCAGATCCTTGATTGTCGCCGCCAAATTCTGCGGCACACCCTGATTGGCAGCCGCAGGCTCGCACTCGCCGCCAGCTTTCACGCGACGCTTGTGCTCGGCGAGCATGGCACGATACATGCCGGCATGCAGGCGAATCTCAACCACATTGGCATTGCGGGCCTGCTCGACGATGCGCGCACCCTCTCGATCGATGTCGCCCACGTAGTAGACATAGTTAAAGCGATAGCCGATCTCGGCCAGATAATCATCCAGTGCGTGCGAGACGCTCGCCTTGCAGCCACCGCCAAAGATCACGCCGCCCACCTTGGTGCCAAAAAGCTTAGCGTGCTTGCGGCCGCGCAAGAGCTTGACGATCTCGTCATAGGTGTCTAGGTTCTCGACCATAATGAACGGCTTGTCGGCGCCCAGCGTAAAGAAACCCGTAAAGTGCACGGGGCGGTTGGGGGCGACCTTAATCGCCTGCATGCTGATGCCCTTTTCGGTCATACGCCGAATCAAGCGCTCGCCGTGTTTACCGTCAAAGGCCTTCTCATCGTTAAAAATCTGGTAGGCGCGCTGGCGACGCGAAGCGACCGGCGTGTCGGCACCGCGATTCTGCTCAATCCAAGCCTGGATGATCGCAATCTCCTCGGCAATCTTGCGGTTGGACATCTCGTTGTGCTGAGTGCGCTGCGAAACCTTTTTGCCGTCCTTGCCCTCAACCTTAACGATTTGAGTCTGTTGCTCCTTAATATTGGAGAGTGCAGCAGGTGTGGGAACGACCTTGAGCAGCTGCCTGCCCAGGACACGGGCCAGAGCAAACGCCGAAACCTCGCCATGAGCGGTCGACTCAGGCTGCTGGGCGGTCGCATCGTTTGCAGTCGGTTTGGGCTGCGTCTGGGATTTGCACTTGGAATCTGTCCGAGTATTGCTCTCTTGCTTTGGCGCGGACGAGCCCTTTTGCGAACGCTCAGGCTTGCCCCCCTTTACTGGCTGGCGCTTGGGCTGCTCCGCCGGGATCTCAGCCTTCGCATCCTTGTTTTGCCCCGCTGCCTGCTCGGCCACGGATTCGGCATTTGAGCCACGGCCGCCACGGTGACGACGACGGCGAGGCTTGCTCGAAGCGCTCTCCCCCGCTTTCTCGCCCGCAGACTGCTGGCCTCGGGGCTTGACATCGCCCGCAGGCCGCGGCTCAACAGGCTTCTGCTCACGGACCATCGGCTCGGCAGCCTTCTCAGCCTTCTCCGCTGGTGCAGCGGGAGCCTGGTCGGTCTTTTCTTGACGCCTTGCGGGATACGCACGACCCATAAAGCCGCGTCCGGGACGGCATGAACCCGGAGCCTTCTTGACGGGCTCCTCGGGTGCACCAGCAGCCTCGACGGACTCCTGAACGTCGCACACAACACCTCCCTGCTCGGCCTTAAAGTAAGCACCGCGGCGACGCTTGGGCTCCTGGACCTCAGCGGCGCACTGCGGCTCGGTAACAGCCTCATCCTCGACGGGCTCGACATCCGTCGCATCCTTTTGAGCCACGGCGCGACGGAAGCGCTCCTGCTGGGCACGGCGCTGCGCATCGCGTTTACCGCCCCCGCCAAAACCGCCGCGGCCCGCCTTGGCCGTAAAGGCGCGAACGACGCTCTCGTCAAGCAGCTCATCGGTGTCGACGTTCTCGCGCGGAGCCGTTTCCACCGCAACAGGCGCCTCGACAACGTCCTCGACGGCCTCTTCGGCAGCCTCGGCAGGCTGCTCCTGGACATCGCGAATCTCGGCATTAATGGTATAGAACGCTGGGCGCCCGTTAACGCCGCTGCCCTCGATCTTGGTAACGATCTTTGCCGCGATAAGTTCATCGCGCATCGCCTTGGTGTCACATTCCTTATCGACGGAACGGAAAATCTGTGCCAGCGCGCTCGACTTGATCTTGAGCGCCTTGCGGCAGAGCAGGTCGTAGGCAACCAGCTTGGCACGCTCGGCAGAAAGCGACGTCTGGCTGCTCAGACGCTCAGCCAGGGCATCGACGTTGTTTTGGTTATCGGAATATACCGTCTTGGCCACGGGGCCCCTTTCATATGCACACATATATGTCTACATGGTACAACGCACGCCCCTATCCACGCAAAATATCTGCGAGAACACCCGGGCACACTAGCTTTTGCATGGAAAAAGGCCGAGCCCGCGCAGTTGCGGACCCGGCCTTTCCGAGTCATATAGATGTGACGTTCAATCCCTTAGGTCGATTAGGCCTTGGCGGCCTCGGCGCCTGCGGGAGCCTCGGCAGCAGCAGCGCGGCCGTACTCGGCCTTGCCCATCTCGGACCACTCGGGCTCCTCATCGGGCATGGAACCGACCTCCTTGCCGAAGAACTCCTTGAGGCAGTTGACGGCAACGATGAGGCCCAGGACCATCAGCAGGACGGCAAAGACGAGCTGCAGGCCCTTGGTGGCGGCGACGGAGACGGCGGCCGTAGTGGCGGTAGCCGGGATGGTACCGAAGAAGCCGTAGGCCTGGACGGCGGTCATGCAGCCCATGGCGCTCTGGACCAGCGAGGTAAAGGTGCAGCAGAGCAGGAAGGCGACGGGCACGTAGAGCATCCAGCCCTTGCGACCGGTGCACTTGCAGAACACGGCAAGGGTGATCATGGTCATGCCGCCGAGCAGCTGGTTGGAAGCACCAAAGAGCGGCCAGATGTTGGCATAGCCGCCAAAGGCGAGGGCGAGGCCGGGGAGCAGGGTGACAACCGTGGCGAACCAGGGGTTGCCGAGGACCTTCATGTAACCGGCCTTGGACTCGATGGCCAGGGCGTCGTTGGTCTGGGCAAAGAACTCGGAGAACGAGGTGCGGGCGATGCGGGCGACGGCGTCGAGCGAGGTCAGGGCCAGAGCGGAGACGTTCATGGTCATAAAGACGGTAGCAAGCGTGCCGTCAACGCCGAAGGCCTGCATACCGCGAGAAATGCCAGCAGCGAAGATCTGGAACGGGGTGGAAGCGACGCCGGCGTTGAGGGCGCCGGTACCGGCAGTGTTCATGTCGGAGAACATGATGCCGGCGACGATGATGGCGAGGATGCCGACGAAGGACTCGACGATCATGGCGCCAAAACCGACCTTGACGGCGTCCTGCTCCTTCTCGACCTGCTTGGAAGAGGTGCCCGAAGAAACGAGGCTGTGGAAACCGGAGAGAGCGCCGCAGGCAACGGAGACAAACAGGACCGGGAACATCATGCCCGAGGCATTGCTAAAGCCGGTGAAAACCGGAGCGGTGATGGTGGCCTGGCCGTTAACGCCCAGGACGACGATGCCGAGGACAGCGCAGACAATCATGACGATCATCATGATGGAAGTGAGGTAGTCGCGAGGGGTCTTGAGCATCTGGATGGGCATGGCACCGGCAAAGACCAGGTAGACCATGACGACGGCGAACCACTGGAACTTGTCCAGGTAAACCGGGAACTGCATACCGACGGCGAACATGAGGACCATGAGCACCACGCCGGTGACGAACTCGGCAGCGCCGGTGAGGTTGAACTTCTTCTGAGCCCAACCAAAGGCCATGGCGACGAAGGTGAACAGGATGGAGATGGTACCAGCGCAGCCAGCGGCATAGGACTTGGTGAAGTCGATGGCACCGGTGGCAGCGCCAGAGGCGTCAACGACCGGGGTGAACATGAACGTCTTGCAGACCATGTCGGTAAAAGCGGCGATGACGATGATGCAGAACAGCCAGCAGAACAGCAGGAACAGGCGACGGCCGGTCTTGCCGATGTACTTCTCGATGAGCTGAGCCAAGGACTTGCCGTTGTTCTTCATCGAAGCGTACAGGGCGCCAAAGTCGTGAACGGCGCCAAAGAAGATGCCGCCGACGAGGACCCAGAGCACGACGGGCAGCCAGCCGAAGGCCATGGCGACGATCGTACCCGTAACAGGGCCAGCACCGCAGATCGAGCTGAACTGATGCGAGAACGCGGTGAAGGCTGAGACGGGCGAGAAGCTCTTGCCGTCCTTCATGCGCTTGGCAGGTGTGAGGGCCTCTTTATCAACGCCCCACTTGTTAGCCAGCCAGCGGCCGTAGCCCAGATAGCCGCAGGCGAGCACCGCCGCGGCCACAACCATGAGCAAAACTCCGTTCATTACATTTCCTCCTCTAAAAAGAACTTCCTAGACATAAAAAATGAGGGCCGTCGGTTGCGCTCGACGGCCCTCATCTTCATCAGCCGCCCGTTATCGTACGGGCTAGCTGTATGTGCTAACCCGCATCAGATAATTACTACGCTGATAATGTTTAGCTGATGCGTGAACATGTCTAAGAAATCCTCTTCAATCATGATGCGAACGATCCGTGCGTATTCACATCCCCCAGTGGATGAAAAGGAGTATGAAACTTTAGTTGCCTAAAGTCAACGCAAATATGTAATGAATTTTCAACTTTATTTGAATTTCTCGGTATAAAACGTCACTGACCTAGGACTTTACCCCACGACAGTTTTTGCTTGAGAGATGCTCCTCGGGGGCGGGGCGGGCGCCTGCCGCCATATATGAACTTTATCGCGAGTTC
>OLPQ01001403.1_pt1 | contig 17155 bp, 10 predicted proteins | sample 1672451 | NCBI WGS metagenome assembly OLPQ01 (sample SAMEA3136687, study PRJEB25190) | human gut metagenome | biome: human gut; feature: human-associated habitat; material: faeces | place: Austria | collected 2013
ACAAAATGTTTGTATCTTTTTCCTATTCTAATGTGTACAAAACACGACTATGAACCTATTGTACACGTAAATGTTTTGTCTAAAGGAAAGAATCGTGAACAAAACCCATTTGAAACGATAAATAAAGGATATCTGACTATTTAGTGGTTTTGTACATGGTTTTGTTGTTTCGAAAGGGGTTAATTGTATGACAAAAGTATTCTAATGCGTGATTTGAAAAATACGGTTGAAGTAGAACGTCGCTGTGCAGAAGAAAATGGTCCTGTGTTCGTAACCAAGAATGGATATGGCAGATTGGTCGTGATGGACATCGATTATTATGAAAAAACAATGAGAAAGATGTATGAAGCAAAAACAATCTTGGATGGTTTAGAAGATGCAAAATCTGGAAATACTTTAGATGGAGACACTGCAATTTCTAATATTAGGAGCAAGTATGGCATCTAAATTTGGATATCGATTAACCAAAAGAGCGGAATCTGATTTAGATGGGATTGTCTCGTACATCGATTGAAGTTGCTAAGTTAGATCCTAGAATGAGAGTTGTCACAATCGAAAGAAATTGGTTGGAAATTATATCAAGTACTATCTTCTGGATATAGGAGAAAATATAATATACATTCTTCGTATTGTATATGGTAAACGGAATATGGATGAAATTCTTAAAAAACTGTATATTTGATCACGTAAGCATCAGTCACGAGTTGATTGGTGCTTTAATTATGTCGTCAAGGTGGTGAAGCTTCATAATAGGTAGAATTAAAGGGATTACTATTGAAATCAATTGTATTGATTAAGCGCTAAAGTGTGTAAAAACTTCATATAGGCAATCTTGTCTATTATGTGCGTCCATATGGTGTATTTGTTTCTGAAGTGGATTATGTAAAGCATAAGTATTGTTTTGAATTTGTATATTTATATATGATAAATTAATTTATGATAAACTCGTTTATACTATTTATTTACTAGGCATAAAATAAGAAAAAGCTGACAAGTATGTGGGATTTGTCAGCTTAAGTTGGTTACAAGCCAAGGATTAGTACTCAGCCAATTTCATTATAGCATCTAAAAATAAAAAAATGGAGAACTAGCTATGTTTAGTTTTTGGGAAGGGCTAGTCCTCATGTCGAAATGTGTTAGATGTATAAAGATTGGGCTTCTTTTATGGATCTAACAGATAAATTATAACATAGCTTAAAATGAACACAATAGTAAAATATAACTAAAAGTATTTTAAATGCGTTAAAAATGATTAAATAATATATAAATAAAACATGAAATATAACCGTGTAATTATTTCTTTATTTTATCGTGACAAATGAAGTTTGTGTTGTTATTATACTTGTAAGGGTTTACATGAAATTCGGGGTATAATATGAAATTTTTTAAGCGTCAAAAGAAGAATAATATGGAGTTGGATGAAGTCTATAGGTTGCTTAAAGGATACTATAGGTGTTCTAATAAAGAGGGATATCCTTTTTTGTTTATGAGCGATGATTTTTTAAATACTTTACATTGGACGCAAAAAGAAATTGAAACGGAATTTGATAATAAGTTAGTGAATATGTTACATCCTGAAGATAGAAGTCGTCTAGAAAAGAATAGAGATTCTTTAAAGAATCCATATAAGGTGGGTTCTTGTCAGAATGTAATTTTTCGTTTGAAAGGTAAGGATGGGTATCATTGGGTATCGGATTCTTATTCAGCTTTAAAACAGGACTCTGCGCCTTTCTTTCAGGGAAATATTACGGATGTTACAAGTTTTATGTTGGATAAAGAAAAAAGGGCAGAGGAGCGTAACCAAATGCTTACAGCACTGACAATGGAATATTCAACGGTTGTCATGGGTGATTTGATGGAGAATGTTGTGGTTGTCGTTAAGCATGATGGGCATATGTATGATCATGGTGGGCTTGATGATTTTTCAAGTGAGGATAAGATGAATTATACACGTTGTTTGCATGATTTCTATAATCGTGTGTTAGTAAAAGAATCGTGTAAAGACTTCATGGATATTTTATCTCCCGTTCCTTTTATGAATGCACTTCTTAAAAATGAGACGGTAGAATTGCAGTATCAGATTTATCCAAATTCTAATGGATATGAATCTTTATACGCAAGAGCAATTCGTCTATATGATGAAAAACACCATTTTCGTTTTGTGATGGGATTTCGTCCTATGGACGAGGTTCGTAAAAAGGAGAATGTTTTAGCACTTCAAAGAGAGATTATTGAAGGAATTAGTAAGGATTATTTTTCTGTACTTTTAGTGGATTTGGAGAATGGTCAAATCTATTCGTATCGTGAAGCGGGTAGTAATGGTAAGCGTATTGCGGATTTTTGTCGGTCTTATCATGATCGTTGGACTGAATTGTTACCGGCTTATGCCAAAGATTTGGTTTCGGATGCTTCAAGAGACAGTTTTTTAGAAGAACTTTCATTTGAAAAATTGAAGTCTTGTAATGAAGATTATTCTTTTACTTATGAATATATGTCGGATGAGGGTGTTTTATATTATCAGGCTCGCGTTTCTTATGTTAAGAAAAAGGATCGTACTAGAGCAGTTGTGATTGGTACTAGAGATATTGATGATTTGATCAAGAAGGAGCGTCTTCAAAAGGAACAGTTAAGAAAGGCTTATATTCAAGCTGAAAATGCAAGTAAGGCCAAGACGGATTTCTTAAATAGTATGTCACACGATATTCGTACGCCTATGAATGTAATTCTTGGATATAATCAATTGATGAAAAAGCAGCTTACAGATCCTGTTTTGGTGGATTATCAAAAGAAGATTGAGCAATCGGGGAATTTATTACTTTCCATTATTAATGATGTATTGAATATGGCTCGTATTGAAAGTGGTAAGAGCGTGTTAGTTGAAAGTAGTGAGTCCATTGTGGATATGGTTGAAGAAGTATCGAATGTCTTTGGTGCTATGGCCAAAGAAAAAGAGATTGTATTCGATACAAAAATTGATATAAAACATAAACAAGTATTGTGTGATTGTACGAAGGTGAAGGAAATTTTAGTGAATTTGATTGGCAATGCCATTAAATATACACCAAATGGCGGTCGTGTCACAGTGTATGTAAAGGAGCTTGCGTGTTCAAAAGAGGGTTATGGTACATATCAAATTCAAATTATAGATACGGGTATTGGAATGAGTGAGAGTTTTATTCCAACTCTATTTGATCCTTTTACGCGTGAAGCAACAGGTGACATTATTGGTACAGGGCTTGGTATGCCTATCGTAAAAAAACTAGTAGATATGATGGGTGGTACGATTGATGTTGAAAGTGTGCTTGGTAAGGGCAGTACTTTTACAATTACAATCGATCATAAGCTTGGAAATAAAGAAAAAGATAAAGTGAAACAAGAGGATCTTGTTGATTCTAAGCATTCGTTAGAAGGTAAACATGTATTACTAGCGGAAGATAATGAATTGAATGCAGAATTTGCGAAGATTATATTAGAGGATTGTGGCTTACATGTAGACTTGGCAAGAGATGGTTTTCAGTGTGTTAGTAAAGTGATTGAAAAACCGATTGGTTCGTATGACTTTATTTTAATGGATATTCAAATGCCAAACATGAATGGGTATTTAGCTACCCAAAAAATCAGGGCGATTCCAGAAAAGAATAATATTCCAATTATTGCGATGAGTGCCAATGCGTTTGATGAAGATAAAAAGCAGGCACTGAATGTGGGTATGGATGGATATATTTCTAAGCCAATTGATATGGAAAAGCTTCAAAGTCAAATTATAGAGATTTTAAAAGAGAAAGCGGGCAGTTAAAATGTCCGTTTTAATTATTAAAAAAGAGTTGAACATAAGTTTGTGGGGGGCTTAGTTCAACTCTTACATAGGAAACTGGATATGCAAATTACAAGCAATCCAGCAATGAGTATTATATCACTATATGATTAAATAGACAAAGATATAACATATGCTCCACAATATGATACAATGATAATAGCAGGGGTGAGTAAGATGTGTTGTGATGGTGTCATACAATGTTTAGAGGAAAAAAAGGTTCCTATACTTATAAAAGATCGACATACATGTTTAGATTTGAATGATAGTGATATGTATATTTTAAAGAAGGGTATTGTTAAAGTGAGTTTGATCATGCAAGATGAGCGTGAATTTAATATTACCTATTTACAAGGTCCGGGTGTGGTGAGTTTGTATTGTGATTGTTTGACACAATTTAGAGATTGCCTTCCAAAGATTCGTATTGAAAGTGAACAAGCAGAATTGTATTGTGTTTCAAAAGAAAAATTCTATAAGCGAGTTAATGAAGATGCGAATCTTCAAAATTATGTAAATACATACTATCGCAATCGATTAAAACTAGCTATCACAAGAGAACAAGTGATGATTATGAATTCAAAGGCAGGTGCGGTATGTTCTTGGTTATATCGTTTGGCGAGTTTGTTTGGCATTCAAACACAAAAGGGCATATTTATTGATTTGCAGGTCACAAATGAGGATATTGCGAATTTTTGTGGGATTACAACACGTAATAGTGTAAATCGAGTAATTCGTGGTTTAAAAGAAAAGCATATCATTCAAGTTAAAAACAATCGAATTATTGTTTTAGATATGGACTATTTAAAGCAATTTACAAAGTAGGGTAGTTATTAAACTATCCTTTTTTTATAAATATAACCAAGGTTATTTATTTGTATAAATTAGTAATTGATTTGCACATTTTAGTCGATTTCGGTCGGGGGGGTGCTTATTAATATGTAGAAAAATGCTATAAGTAAAGCATAAATGAAATGTTGTTAAAATAAATTGACATGTAAATCACTTAGAGAACTCCATTGAAAGCGCATACAACGAGATGTATAATAACTTCGCATAATTGTGTGAATATTAGAATTTAGTTAGTTTTGCTTAAGATAAAGTAAAGTGCATATATTATCTTAACATAATTTTAATGTGTGGATAGGGATATGGAGAAAAGGGATTTAAGACATTTAAAGCGAAAAGAGTTAATTGACCTCATTGATAAGATGCAAACAGAAAGTGATCTTGTATCAAATGTTGAGGTTAAGGAGGAGCTTGGTCGTTTAAAAGAGAGAGAAAAGTATTTAAAGCATTTACGTAAGACTTTGAGTGTACTTGTGGTTGTGGCTGCCATTTCTGTATTAGTGGCAACACTATGGATGCCTGTATTAAAGATTTATGGTTCGAGTATGGATCCAACTTTAGAAAATGGGCAGATTGTGGTGTCTATAAAGACAAAGAGATTAAAGTCGGGAGATGTTGTAGCATTTTGGCAGGGCAATAAGTTGTTGGTGAAGCGTGTTATTGCTTGTCCTGGTCAAAAGGTAGATATAGATGTGAATGGAAAGGTGTCTGTGGATGGTAAAGCTATTTCTGAATCCTATTTGGATAATGAGTCATTAGGTAATACAGACATTGACTTTCCCCATCAAGTCGAAGAGTCTCGTTGGTTTTGTATGGGAGATAATCGCGAGAGTTCAATAGATTCTAGAAGTGCTGCAATAGGGGATATTTCAAAAGAACAAATTGAGGGTAAAGTCTTATTTTCAGTTTGGCCTTTGAACAAAATAGGTATTGTGAAATAAACAGAAAGTAGGTGTGATTGTGCAAGAGTATTTAAGGCGTTTATTAAAAGACAAAGCGCGCTTAAGAAAATGGAAAAGGATCATGATAGCACTTTCTTGTATTGTGGTTGTTTGTACGGTCTATGCATTATCTTTACCAGCTCAAACATTAGCTTGTGATAAGGAAGAACATACACATACGGCTGAGTGTTATGATGAAAACAATGAATTGATTTGCGAAAAGGAAGAGCATACACATACGGATGATTGTAACAAACAAGAAGAAGTAAATGAACAAGAAGAAGCTGTCAAGGATGAGCCAGAAACTCAAAATGATGATGAACAAGTATCTCAAGAAAGTGAAGAAGAGACAACAACGACTACAACTACAGAAACTACAACAGAACCTTTTGATTTAAGTTCAGAAGCAAATAAAGGTAAGATTACCGATGTTCAATTTACTTATAAAAAAGATGGTGTGGTAGTTAAGCCCGGTCAGAGTGTTGATGTTTGTACACAAGATGATTTAAGTATGACATATAAATTATGGTTTAAAGGTATTTCCGCAACGACTTTGATAGAGTGTGGTGGTATCATATCATACAAGCTTCCTGAAGGATTTACAATCAAAAAATCAATAGATAAGAATATTACATCGGGTAGTGATGTCATTGGAACTATGAATGTTAGTACAGATGGTTTAGTTACGATTACTTACAACCAACAATTTTTGTCTAGATTACAAGAAAATGAAACACTTACTGGTAGTTTTGAAGTGGATGCCCAAATTGATATGAACAAGATTGATTCAAGTACTGGTAAAGTAACAATCACAACACCCAAGGGAGATATTACATTAAATTATGGTCTTGATTATAAGGAACATTATGGAAATGTAAGTGTTGTAGATAAGAGTTGGAAAAAAGAAGCAACAAGCGATTATATAAAATATACAATTACATTAAAAGCGGGTGATGATGGTTGTCAAAATGTATATGTAGTGGATCAATTTACACAGGGTAAAGATTTAGTTAACTATGTAGATATTAATCTTTCTGAAACTCCACTTAATGGGAGTGAGAATAAGCAACAGCCTTATGAAACAAGAAATACTACAATTCAAGGAACGATTTACAAAACAAATGCACCTAGTTCAGATCAGAAAATTCCAGATTCTGAAAGTTTTGTATGGAAAATCAAAAAGATGGACCCTAATGAAGTTCGACAATTAACTTATTATGTCAAATTAATTGATACAACTGAAATTCCATATAAAAGTTATAAGAATGTTGTTAATAATGCTCAGGTTTATTCGAGAAAAGATGATAGTTCACAAGTATATCCCAAGGGCAATAAAGAATCTACGTTCACACCAACTATCACTATCGATACGAATGTTATGAAAAAGAATATAGTAAAACAGGATGATAATAAAGATTATAAAAAAGATAATGAGGGTAATTATCTAGTAAATTATCAAATTGAATTTAATTATGGTTCAAACAACAATGTCTCTATAAAGGGATTTCAATTTGCGGATTATTTAGATTATGTAGACGATTATGATTTTAAAACGGATTCTAAAATGCTTCCATATATTTCTTTCGTACAAGATTCAATTGTATTACATGTAAAAGAAGCGGGAAAAACAGAATATACAGAATATAAAGGTGATGATATAAGTGTTAAATGGGCAAAAGAAAATGGTGCTTATTCAACAACATATAAAGAGGATTCTACGCGTTTTAAAGTATATGAGTTAAACAATAAATCAATTACAATAAATCCTGGTGATTCTTATTATGTAACTTATACTTTAAAAATCAAACCCGAAGTATATGCAGCTATGCAGTCGGATAGTGTAACTATAAAGAATCGTTATTATACATATAGTGGAAGTGAGGAACTGGATAAAGTTGGAAATAGAGATTTAACATTAACAGAATATAAATGGATAGATAAAGATGTAGCTAAACCAACAACATCAGAAGAGACTATCAACATGGATGGTAAAAAATATAATAATCAATTTAATGAAGATACAAGTGCTGAACAATCATTTAAAGTGCCTGCAGGAAGTTATAAGTATACAGTTAAACTTAATAAGACGGATGGAAAGTTTAATATAACGGATGTTATATTAACAGATACATTGGATAAAGATGTAATGAAGTATGTTGGTTATATGAAAATAATGGCTTATGATACTCAAAATAATGTTGAAACAAAATGGGTCAACATTGATAAGCAACAAAGCTTTAATTTAAAACTATATGATATTGATTGGACAAAAAATTGTTATTCATATACGTTTGAGTATTATGCGACTCCTAATGATTTGAGTTCTCTTACAAGTGCAAAAGTAACTAATACATTTACTTTAAAAGGGGATGTGAAAAGAGGCGTAGATGGTGAAACATTTACGTTTACGAATGTAAGTTCATCTAGTGAAGTTACACTTGAGGGTTCTTATAATTTAAATGTAAATAAACAAGCGTGGTATTATGAGAAGCCTAAACAAAATGCGACGGAATGGCAAAATGGTAAGCATTATTGGGTGATAGAAGTTAATGGTTCTAAGATTAGAGCAGGTACACAAATCAAGGATGAAATTAGTGATGCTTCAGAAAAAGATGAAATGAGTTCTTATTTGCATGATGATTCTTTGGTGGGTGTCTATAAGGGAGATCTTAAGAATTTAAGTGATAAAAAAATAAAGGATTTGCCAGAGAATTTAAAACTTGGTGATGAATATTATAAAGTTGACTATACAAATAGCAAGGGATTTACTGGTGGTAATAATTATAGCGAATTGGTTTTAACTGCAAAGAAAGATATTGATTTACAAGAGAATGAAAAAATTTATAAAATTTATATTGTAGTAAGCACTGAACCTAAGGAACTACCTACTGAGTATCGAGCTACATCTATATATAAAAATAGTGTATATGTTAAACATATAAATGATGCGGATTACACAAAATATGATGAGGCAAGTCAAGAACTTTATGGTGGTAATTATATTTTAAAAGAATTGGGTCAAACTTTTGAATATAAGAATGGTAAATATACAAATATTTCTATTGGTAAAGATAAGGATAATCCTGAGAGCAAAATTGTTACAAAGAAGTTGAATGGTGATGGTATATATGCATCATGGGCTTTTAAAGTCAATTATGGTGGAGATTTAAAAGATGATTATAGAGTACTAGAAACAATTCCTGATGGTATGGAACTTTCATATATACGTATTAAGTGGACAGGTAAATATGCAAAAAATATTACTTCAAAGCAAATCACAAATCTAGGTGATGATTGGAAGGAAAATACAATAGCTGCACCAGATGATGATCATTCAAATATTACAACTACCTATTATGTGAATGGAAAACAAGCTTTAATTCAACTTGGTGAATTTAAAGGAATACATGCTAGAGATGATTATTCAGTAGATGTTCAAGTCGTATGTAGAGTTACAGATCCAGACGTATTGCTTGGTGGAAAAACAAAAACTTTCACAAATAAGGTAATGTTGCAAAGTGCAGATGGTACAAAGGATTATGTTTCGGCCAATGCAAGTGCAGAAATATCCAAAATAAAAATATTAGATAAAAAAAATATTCATGATGTAAAGAGTCCGAAAATTGATTATACAATTACGGCAAATGAATACGGTCAAACATTATTGAAGAATACTACAGATAAACTAACATTAGTAGATGATTTGGATGAAAATCTTGTTTTAGATCCTGATTCTATTCAAGCTAAAAATATTAAGGATAGAAGTGATGTTAATATAGAAACTAAATATGATCCGGTGAAGAATATACTTGAAATTCAAATTCCAGATAGTACACCTGTACAAATTACGTATTCTTGTAAAGTAAAAGCTGCACCGAATACGGAGATACCATTAGTTTCAAACAGGGTATATTGGAAAAATTATGCTCAAACTGGTGGTGTGAATGATGAGATTAAACAATTCAGCTACGATTTGAATGCGAGCGGAACTACAGAAACAGAAACACATCCTCAGTTAAAAATTATAAAATATGATGATACATTAAAACGCTTAAGTGGAGCTGAGTTTGAAATTCATGAATGTAAATTGGAGAATAATGAAATAAAACATACTTCTAAAAATCCAATTACAGTTACTTCAGGTGCTGATGGTACAGTAATAATACCAACAGATAAATTTCCAATGAATTTTAATACTATCTATGAAGTAAAAGAAACTAATCCTGTAGATGGATATATTTTGGATGATACTCCATATTACATTATGCGAGCAAAGAAAGAAGATAGTGGTAATGATTATTCTGACGATGTAAAAGAATATATAAAAATAGCATATCAGAACAGCAAAGATAAACATTATATAGTTGCGTATGATAAAGATTATTTCTTAGTGAAAATATACAATGCACAACAGGGTATTACGGTTAAGAAAGAATTTAGAAATAATGCTGCTGAAACAGATAAGAATCCAGTGAGCGGTACTTATAAATTTGGATTATATAATAATGCAGATGGTACAGGTACACCATTAGATACTATAGAGATTAAATATCGTCCTGGTGAAACTGGTGTTAAGTCTGAAAAATTCAAGAATCAAACACTAAACACAGATTATTATGTGTTTGAATTGGATCAAAATGACAAACCGATTAAAGCTTCTGATGGTGAAGCTACAATAAATTCAATGCAATATAAGGTAGTTTATAAAAATGAAACTGATAGCACTAAAACAAATAATGCAAAAGTCGGTGAAACGGTTACAGTTACAAACAAGAGCCGTACAAAAATATTACCTTCAACAGGTAGTATGGGAACCCTGATTTACAGGTTATTAGGAGCAACGTTGGTGGTTGCAAGTGTAATATGCCTGTCAAATATAAATAAAAACAATAGAAAGAGAAATAGGAGAAAGAAATGAAACTAATTAAAAAGATTGCAGCCATTATGTTTGCGTTCATGATGGTATTCTCATTAAGTACAAACGTAAAAGCGATAGAAAAAGGATCAATCGAAATTAATAATGCGATTAAGGGACAAACTTATAAAATTTACAAAATTATGGAATTAGAAAGCTATAATCCAACAGAAGGTTTATATTCTTATAAACCAGCTTCACCTCAATGGAAAACATTCTTTACAACAGATTCAGTAGCACAAAAATATATAAAGTTAGATTCTAATACTGATGGAATTACTTGGAAAGATAATAGTACTGCCGGAGAAACTGAAGCAGAAAAAAAGACCAGATTGGATGAAGAAGCATCTGAATTAGCAAAAGCAGCTTTAGCGTATGCTATTGATAAAAAAATTGGAGATGATGGTCATGATGATGCCACAGGAACTACAGTAACATTTAATAATTTAAATTTAGGTTATTATTTAGTTGATTCAAGTGTTGGTGCACTTTGCAGTTTAAATACAACAAATACTACAGCTACTATTGAATAAAAAAAAAAGCTGTTCCTTCTATAGAAAAAAAGGTCAGTGATGCAGAAAATGGGACTTTTGCAGATGATAGTCATGCAAATATAGGAGATAAAGTATATTTTAAAACAACTATTACAGCACAACCGGGTGCAGAAAAATATATTTTACACGATCAAATGGATGCGGCATTTACATTTAATGAGGGAAGTATTGTTGTTAAATCTGGTAATACTACAATTGATTCAACTTATTATGATATTTATTTAAATAAGAATCATCCAACTGCTACTAAAAAAGTTGAGGATGAATGTACTTTTGAAATTCGATTCAAACAAGATTACCTAAATACATTAATTAAGAATCAACAGATTGTCGTTACTTATAATGCGACATTAAATGAAAATGCAACAATTAATCAAGGTGATCATAATAAAGCTGAATTAAAGTATGGAGATAAAGGTTCAGTTGAAGATACAACCACTACATCAACTTCTCAGATGAAAGTGTTAAAATATACTGGAACTACTACGAATACATTAAATGGTGCAAAGTTTAAATTATTTACACAACAAACTGGCGGAAAAGCATTAAAATTTACTAAAAAAGATGACCAAAATTATATATTGACAACAGAAGCTACAGGTCAAGATGAAATCGAAACAATTCAAAAAGGTACATTTACTTTACAAGGACTAAAGCCAGGAGTTACATATTGGTTAGAAGAAACTGAAGCTCCGAAAGGTTACAATAAATTAACTAGCCGTATTAAAGTTGAACTTCAAAACTATGGAATGGTAAAAGTTAATGACAACAATACAGGACGTCCTTTAAGTCAAGTTGAGGTAGAGAATAAGTCAGGTTCATTACTACCATCTACTGGTGGTATGGGTACAACACTAATCTACTTGATTGGTGGAGCATTAGTACTAGGATCTGGTATTGTATTGGCTAACAAGAAAAGAGCGAAAGCTAAATAGTTTTATTGATTTTATATGTTGTATGGGGGGAATTTATTTTCCCCTTCTATACAACAATAGGGAGAGGGTTGTAAGATGAGAAAACATATGTCAACTATTATTGCGATACTTGTTTTTATTACAGGCTTGTCCTTATTGTTGTATCCTACGGTGAGTAATTATTGGAATTCTTTGCATCAAAGTCGTGTTGTGGCGAATTATTCGGATACGATGGCTAAGTTATCCAAACAGGATAAGCAGGCTGAGATTGATCGGGCTATTGAATATAATAGTGGGTTAATCAATAATGGTGGTCGATTTACACCGAGTGAATCTGAGCTTGATTTGTATAAGAGTCTATTGAATGCGGATGGTACGGGTATGATGGGTTATATCACGATTCCTAAGATTGGTGTTAAGTTAGCTATTTATCATACGGTAGATGATGCTGTATTGCAGGTGGGTGTTGGTCATTTAGAAGGTTCGAGTCTTCCTGTTGGAGGAAGTGGTACGCATTGTGTTCTATCTAGTCATAGAGGTCTTCCGAGTGCGAAGTTATTTACAGAACTGGATCGTATGAAAAAGGGAGATGTATTTTATCTTCATGTATATGATCAGGTTCTTGCGTATCAGGTGGATAATATTGCGATTGTTGAACCGAATGATTATGGTTTATTAGAAATTGAAGAAGGTAAGGATTTATGTACTTTATTTACTTGTACACCTTATGGTATTAATACACATCGATTATTAGTTCGTGGCCATCGTGTAGAGAATGTGTTGGATGAAAAGAATTTAACGGCAGATGCCGCAAGGGTGAATCCTTTGGTTGTGGCTAGTATTATTGGTTTGATTCTATATGGGATTGGTTATGTTGTATATCGAATTCGAAAGAAGGGAGTGTAGGTAATGAAAAGAATATTATATTTTGTATTTCTATCTTTATTATGTTGTTTTCTACCTATGACTCTATTTGCGGATTCTGATTTCATGAATTTGGATGTTAATTGTCCAATATCGAATATGCAAGTATCTTTATATCGAGTGGCGGATGAGAATTATAATTTAGTTGATGCATTTTCTCATTATTCCATTGATTTAAAACAAGATGTACAAGGGGCTGCCAATGCATTAGAGAATCGTATTTTAATGGATGGAATAGAAGCAGATGCTTCTAATTCTTCTGACAGTTCGTATAAGGCTAGTTTTACTGGTCTAGAATCTGGTATTTATTTAGTGGTTGGAAAAGAAGTTTTTCAGGATGGTGTATTTTATATGCCACAAGTATCCTTAGTTTCTTTAAGTGGCGATTTGAGTGTGGATTTAAAGGTTGAGACAAGTGTTAAGCCAAGTCGTATTCATGTATTAAAGGTATGGAAGAGGGATAATAAGAAGTCTCGTCCTAAATCGATTGAGGTATGTTTATTAAGGTCAGATGGTATAGTGGTAGATCGAGTGGTATTAAATTCAGATAATCAATGGTCGTATACTTGGGACAATCTTTCTACTTCATATACATATAGCGTTATGGAAACAAGTGTTCCTTCTGGCTATAAGGAGAGTTGTACTCGTGAAAAGGATACGATTGTTTTAACGAATACGGGTAGTGATAAATATCGTGTTGAAAAGAAAGATGAAGTACTTCCAAATTCAGGTCAATTGTGGTGGCCAGTTCCCGTATTATTATTTGTGGGTCTTGTGTTGTTTGGTTTAGGACGCCATTTGAAAAATGAAGAATAGATTGTATCAATATGTTTCTTGGATTGGAATCTTTTTTGTTGTGTGTTCCATTTCTTTATGTGCATATAATGTATATGATTCGTTTCGATCGTATTTTGTTTCTCAACAAAAGATGAATGCGTATCATGTTGTAAAGACAAGTACAGGTACTATACCGGATTATGTATTAAATCCAGATATGGATATGTCGGAAGTGGATGTGGATGGAATGTCTTGTATTGGTACTTTAGAAATTCCGAGTTTAGATTTGAATCTTTGTGTTACAAGTACATGTAGTGATGAAAATATGAAACAACTTCCTTGCCGATATTATGGTAGTATTTATAAATGTAATATGGTGATTATAGCGCATAATTATTGGTTTCATTTTGGTAGGTTAAATACATTAAAGAGTGGGGATGCTGTTATTTTTACAGATGCTTCAGGAAATTGTTTTAAATATAGTGTTGACGCAATGGATGTAGTGAGTCCAGAAAGTGTAGCTGAAGTAACAAATGGTAAATGGCCACTTACGTTAGTGACTTGTACTTTGGATAGTCAAAATAGAATTGTTGTGAGGTGTAAGTAGGATGCTTATTTTGTAAGTGTCCTTTTATTATTTTATGGATATATAAAGCTTTAAAAAAAGAGTATAATATATTTTGGCTAAAAAATATTGAGCTGATATAGTGTGACAAAAGTGTATTTCGTGCATCATACATAGCCTAAACACGATTGGAAAGAAGGCTGAATAAGACCTTTAATGCAAGAAGGTAAGGGGGATACTATTGCAACTGCAGCTATTTTTTTAGAAAAAGAAATTAAATCGGCTGAGGGATTGAGGTAGCGTGTAAAAGGGTCTGATGGAAACAATCATGGAATGTTTCAGAAACATAAAATTTGAGTATTGAACGAAGTTTTATTAGACAACTGAAATAAAGAAGTTGTTGTAAGAGCCCATGTTACAACTCTTAGCACTATATTGAATTTTTATGATAAGAGTACTAATTGAGAAAATTTACTGAGAATTATTGACTGGATACCATATATTATAGAACTGGATTTTGAAGGTAATAAGTTGATTGGTAAACATGAGCATTGCAGTGTGGAGAAGGAATTTAAGCATAATCAGTGGTGGATAAGAAGAGGAGAGGAATTAGATGGATACACGATGTTATATGGTCATTATCAAGGGTGTAATAAAAACATCCGAAATAAAGTCATGTGATTACAATAGAAATACTCAAAAATGGGATGTAAAATTCAAAAAAGGAAAGAAATATTCGTATATATTTTCGAATGTGGAAAGATTGATTAATCCAGTTGTTTTAAATCCCAATATGTATCGTATCAGCATAGAAGGACGAGAGTTCTTTAATGTGATGTCAATATATGAATTTAGGAGTAAAAACAATTCTTATTGGCATATCTGTTTTGATAATGGCTGTGAAAAAGATTATCGTCGTAGCGACTTGCATATTGTTGAATCATGCCTTACTCAGAGCCAGTCATCAAATGTATTTGAATATATAAAGCAAATTGCAGGTTTGAGTAATATTAGAAATGAAGAAACTGGTGAAAAACTATTGTCAAAGATGTTTGACAAGATTTCTTTTGTGGGTAGTGATGTTGCCTTAGCAAAGTATTTGAATCCATCATCATTGCAAGGAAAAAGAACAGGATGCAAGTATGTTCCAATTTTTCCATTTGGATGTAATAATAGTCAATATACGGCTGTAAAAAATGCTATGGAGAATCAGATTAGCGTTATACAGGGGCCTCCAGGAACGGGAAAGACACAAACGATATTGAATATTATTGCCAATATATTAATGCAAGGAAAAACGGTGCAGATAGTGTCGAATAATAATTCGGCAATAGAAAATGTATATGAAAAATTATCTTCCCCAAGATACAATGTTGGTTTTGTTGTTGCGGCATTAGGAAGTTCTAAAAATAAGAAATTATTTGTTGAGCATCAGGACGCTACTTATCCTGATTTTTCGTCTTGGAAAACGCAAGAAGATTCAAGTGTTTTGCAGAACGGAATTGCAGAGCTATCTAGTCAGTTGAAAAATGTTTTTGATAAGCAGGAAAAACTGGCATGTTTAAGGCAGGAACTTTCACAGTTGGTTACTGAGCAGAATCATTTCAATCAATATATTGAAGAATCAGAAGTTCATATAGATAGTATTAAGTTCAAGAAAAAACTATCTTCAAAGCAATGGATGTTATTGTGGCAGGAGTGTCAATTGATTTCAGAAGAGAAAACGACAATAGGATTTTGGTTTAAGATAAAAGCCTTATTTAAATATGGAGTAACCAATTGGGGTATTTATAAGCAGGATATTTCAAAAGCAATTACAACTTTTCAAGCAATGTTTTATCGTGCGAAGCAGTCGGAGCTGTCTGTAGAAATTGCAGATATCGAAAAGTATTTAAATAGTGTTAATAAAAATTTGCTTGAGGAGTTATGCAATCAGTCAATGGTTGTCCTAAAAGACAAACTGGCAAGAAAATATGAAGGTAACAGCAGCAGAAAAATATTTAGTGAAGATGATCTGTGGAAGAATTCATATGATGTACTGGCCGAGTATCCGGTTATATTAAGTACAACATTTTCATCAAGAAACAGCCTGAATTTAAATGTGGTATATGATTACCTTATCATGGATGAAGCATCACAGGTAGATATTGCAACCGGTGCGTTGGCATTGTCATGTGCAAAGAACGTTGTTATTGTGGGTGATACCAAGCAACTACCTAATGTTGTTACAAATGATATAAAGACCCAAGCAAAATCTATATTCGATGATTTTAATGTGAGTGAAGGATATCAATACACAAACAGTTTTTTGCAATCCATTTTGGATGTTATGCCTAATGTAACACAAACATTATTGAGAGAACATTATAGATGTCATCCTAAAATTATAGAATTTTGTAATAAAAGATACTATAAAGGTGAATTAATCGCTTTTTCAACCAAAGAACATTTAAAAGTAAAGAAACCACTTATATTGTATTATACAGCAGAGGGAAATCATATGAGAAAAATCACAAGAGGAAATCAAAAAGGAACATTTAATGATAGAGAATTAGAAGTTATACGAGATGAGGTTTTGAAAGACAATAGAGTAAATTTATATAATAATGATGAAATAGGAGTTACAACACCATATAGAATGCAAGCTAACAATATACAAAAAGCAACAGAAAAAGATATTCAAAGTGATACAATTCATAAGTTTCAAGGAAGAGAGAAAAAGCTTATGATATTATCTACTGTTTTAGATAGTAGTTATATGGGAAAAAGAGGGATTGATTTTGTCGATGATCCATGTATGATAAATGTAGCTGTATCAAGAGCAATTGAACAATTTGTTATTGTAACTGATAAAAGACTATTTAATGAAGAAGGAAATGATATAAAAGCATTATTAAAATATATA
>OLPQ01001413.1_pt1 | contig 17085 bp, 12 predicted proteins | sample 1672451 | NCBI WGS metagenome assembly OLPQ01 (sample SAMEA3136687, study PRJEB25190) | human gut metagenome | biome: human gut; feature: human-associated habitat; material: faeces | place: Austria | collected 2013
ATGATGCTGCCAGAATCTAAGGAATCCCACGGTTTTAACCGTGGGAGTATGTCAAGTTGATAAGACTGAAATGCTGGAGTATACAAATAAGGTAATGAATACTTTGCAGGGATATATCTGTAATAGCCGTCCGCGTCGATTTGGCAAATCAATAACCGCAAATATGCTCACAGCATATTACAGCAAAGGGTGTGATTCACAAGATTTGTTTGCGGGGTTGAAAATCAGCGAGGCGTCTGATTTTAAAAAGCATTTGAATCAATATGATGTTATTCATCTGGATATTCAATTAAGAGAGTATGATAAAGCCTGACGATAGTTAGGAGCTATCGGGGACATTACGTGTCCCTGGTGGCTCTTTTTATTTTTTTACATAGATTTGACATATCACTGCTTTCTGATTTTACAAAGAAACAATAAGATTAGTGGCGTTAAGAGAAAACAAAACAAACAAACACAACAAAATGGGTAGAAACAGAAAGGAAGTTTTTATTATGAGAAAGATGATCACAATGGCAGTAACCGCAGCTCTTGCAATTTCAACATTGACTGCATGCGGAAAGACAGATAAAAAGGAGACTACAGCGTCAACAGCAGCAACTACCGCTTCTACAGAAGCTAAGACAGAGGCTAAGGATACATCTGCTGCAGCAGCTGAGTCTAAGGCAGATGCACAGACTCCTGTATCTGGAAGCGTTGCAACTGATGGTTCTACTTCTATGGAGAAGGTAATCGGTGCTCTTGGTGAGGCATTTACAAAGGCAAATCCGGATGCTACCTTTACATACAACCCAACTGGTTCTGGTTCTGGAATCACTGCTGTATCTGAGGGACGTTGCGATATCGGTCTTTCCAGCCGTGCATTAAAGGACGAGGAGAAGAGCCAGGGCTTAGTAGAAACTACACTGGCACTTGATGGTATTGCAATCATTGTTAATAAGGAGAATACAGTAGAGGATCTTTCTCTTGATGATATCGCAAAGATTTACACTGGCGAGATCACAAATTGGAGTGAGGTTGGCGGAGAGGACGCTGATATCGTTCTGATTGGCCGTGAGGCAGGAAGTGGTACAAGAGATGGTTTCGAGTCTATTACAGGTACATCTGATTCCTGCAAGTATCGTCAGGAGCTTACCTCTACAGGTGATGTTATTACAACTGTTTCAAGCAATCCAGGTGCAATCGGATATGCATCTTTAGCAGCAGTAAAGGATACTGTAAAGAAGGTATCAGTAGATGGTGTTGAGGCAACTGAGGAAACAGTAAAGGATGGTTCTTATAAGGTACAGCGTCCATTCGTTCTTGTTACAAAGGATGGTACTGAATTATCAGAGGCAGCACAGGCATTCTTCGATTATGCAACTTCAAAGGATGCAGCAGATATTATTTCGGCAGCAGGTGCTGTTCCGGTAGCAGAATAATCACAATTGGAAGGGTGCGAGGATTTATGAAGAGCAAAGAGAGTCTGTTAGAGACAGTAGTACATGGCATATTTTTGATTCTCGGACTGATTACGGTCGGATGTGTATTGTTAATTACAGTTTATCTTGTAATTTCCGGTGTGCCGGCAATCGCAAAAATTGGTCTGTTTCAGTTTTTATTTGGCACAAAATGGGCATCGACCGCCTCTGAGCCATCATTTGGAATCTTACCGTTTATCATGACAAGTATTTACGGAACAGGAGGTGCAATTTTGCTTGGTGTTCCAGTCGGATTTTTCACATCTGTCTACCTGGCAAAGATTGCATCACCAAAGGTAAGAGGTGTTATTGAGACAGCTGTCAGCCTTTTAGCAGGTATTCCGTCTGTTGTTTATGGTCTTGTCGGTATGCTGATTCTTGTGCCTGGTATCCGCAAATTGTTTAATGTGCCAGATGGTGCAAGCCTTCTGGCAGCGATTATCGTACTTGCAATCATGATTTTGCCGTCTATCATTAAGGTTTCACTGAATGCGCTTGAGGCAGTGCCAAAGGAATATGAGGATGCATCACTTGCACTTGGTGCGACAGATATTGAGACATATTTTAAGGTGTCAGTTCCGGCTGCAAGAAGTGGTATCGCAGCAGCAGTTGTATTAGGTGTGGGCCGTGCAATTGGCGAGGCAATGGCAGTTATGATGGTTTCAGGAAATGTTCCAAATATGCCGTCATTGTTCCAGAGTGTTCGTTTTTTGACGACTGCTGTTGCCAGTGAGATGTCATATTCAGCAGGACTGCAAAGACAGGCGCTGTTTTCAATTGCGTTAGTGCTGTTTTTGTTCATCATGCTGATCAATGCAACACTGAATTTTTTCTTAAAGCATGAGAAAGCCTGAAAAACGGATTCATAAAAGGAGTGAGTAAGATGACAAAACAGGAAGCAATAGGGGTGTCGCAGACAGCAAATGTAAAATCGGTGATGACAGTGCGTGCCGCTGCAAAGAATGGACCAGGGGTAAAGCGCAAGCTTTATATAGGTCTGATGAAGTTTTTGATGGGGCTTTCCATAACAATTACATGTGGACTTGTATTGTTTATGATCGGATATGTATTATATAGAGGTGTTCCGAATATAAGCTGGAAGCTGGTGTCCACATCTCCAAGCTACCTCGATGACAACATTGGTATTTTGCCTGATATTTTAAATACACTTTATATTGTAATTGCAACACTTGTAATTGTACTTCCGCTTGGTGTTGGTGCTGCAATATATCTGACTGAGTATGCCACAAACAAAAAAATAGTTGGCATGATCGAGTATGCAGCAGAGACACTTTCAGGTATTCCTTCTATTATATATGGTCTTGTCGGAATGCTGTTTTTCTGTCAGTTTTTAAGCTTGCAGACATCTCTTTTAGCAGGTGCGCTTACTCTTGTGATCATGAATCTTCCAACTATCATGCGTACCACACAGGAGAGCTTAAAGACAGTTCCGCAAAGCTACCGTGAGGGTGCATTTGGACTTGGCGCAGGAAAGTGGAGAGTTATTCGTACCGTTGTACTTCCAGGATGTATTGATGGTGTAGTGACAGGATGTATTCTTTCTGTCGGAAGAATTATCGGTGAGTCAGCAGCGCTTCTTTTCACCGCAGGTCTTGCACATGCAGTAAATGGAATGATAGATGGTCTTCACAGTGCAGGTGCAACACTTACAGTTGCGCTTTACATGTATGCTAAGGAGCAGGGTGAGTTTGGTGTTGCATTTGCTATTGCAGCAATCTTAATGGTATTAACCGTGTTTATCAATTTAACTGCAACTTTGTTAGGTAAGTATTTTCAGAGGAGGAAGAGTCAGTGAGCAGCGTAATTACTGTAAAGGATATGTGTCTGTGGTATGGACAGGTGCAGGCATTAAAAAATATTAATATCAATATTGAGGAGAAGAGTATTACGGCGCTGATTGGTCCTTCTGGCTGTGGTAAATCCACATTCTTAAAGTCGTTAAACAGAATGAATGATCTGGTGCCTGGTGTGAAGATTACAGGCGATCTTCGTTATCGCGGCGAGGACATTTTTGATCCAAAGTTAAATGTCAATGAGCTTCGCAGAAATATCGGAATGGTATTCCAAAAGCCAAATCCATTTCCAATGAGCATCTATGACAATATCGCATACGGACCGCGCACCCATGGAATTACAAGCCGTGCAAAGCTTGATGAGATCGTGGAAAATTCCTTGAAGGGCGCAGCTATCTGGAATGAAGTAAAGGATAACTTGAAAAAATCGGCACTTAGCTTATCAGGAGGACAGCAGCAAAGACTTTGTATTGCACGAGCACTTGCTGTTGAACCAGATGTACTTTTGATGGATGAGCCAACAAGTGCGCTTGACCCGATTTCTACATCAAAGATAGAAGAGCTGGCAAGTGAATTAAAATCACAGTACACAATTGTTATGGTTACGCATAACATGCAGCAGGCCGTGCGTATTTCTGATTACACCGCATTTTTCCTGCTTGGTGATCTGATAGAGTATGGTGAGACACAGAAGATCTTCGAGCAGCCAAAGGATAAGAGAACTGAGGATTATATTACAGGACGTTTTGGCTAATGGAAATAAAAAAAGTGAGGTGAAGACATGAGAAGCAAGTTTGACGAGCAGCTAGCGCTTTTGAATCGTGATCTGACAAAGATGGGATCGCTTTGTGAGGAGGCGTTAGCATTAGCGGCAAAGGCACTGGCAAATGCAGATGGACAGACAGCAGCAAAGATAGCACCGATAGACAGTGAGATTGACCAGATGGAGCGCACTATCGAGTCGCTTTGTTTAAAGCTTTTGCTACAGCAGCAGCCAGTTGCGAGAGATTTAAGACAGATCTCAGCAGCACTTAAGATGATTACAGATATGGAACGTATCGGTGATCAGGCATCCGACATTGCAGAGATTATTGGATTCTTAAATGGAAGAATCGGAACGGATGCACAGTATATTTGTCAGATGGCAGTAGCTGCAATGCGTATGGTGACAGAGAGTGTTGAGGCTTATGTAAAGCGTGATGTAGCAATGGCAGAGGCAACAATTCAGCACGATGATGTGGTCGATGATCTTTTCTTAAAGGTAAAGGAGTCGCTTATTCAAATGATCTCAGCAAATCCAAAGGACGGCGAGTATGCACTTGATCTTTTGATGATTGCAAAGTATTTTGAGCGAATCGGAGATCATGCGACAAATATCGCAGAGTGGGTTGTATTTTCTGTTACAGGTGTGCATGAGCAGGTGTGAATTAAATTAGAGCAAAAAAGGGGCAGATGAAGAGTCTGCCTCTTTTCGTTTTTTTTATAAACAATCTAAATTTTATATAAATTGTATTGACTGTTCTATTTTGAACGCTATAATAGTTTTTATCTAAAAAGAAGGGAGCAGCAGATAATGGTTAAGTTGTTAAAGAAGCTTACATGGAAAGATTTTATTCTGGCGGCAGTTGCATTTGTGTTTATTATCGTGCAGGTGTGGCTTAGTCTGACAATGCCAGATTATATGTCTGAAATTACAAAGCTTGTCCAGACTAAGGGCAGTAAGATGAATGATATTTTGATAGCAGGAGGCAAGATGCTTGCATGTGCACTAGGAAGTTTGCTTGCGGCAGTATGTACATCAATATGTGCATCAAAAATTTCATCTAATTTTTCTGCCAATTTAAGAGGACAGGTTTTTCATAAGGTGCAGTCCTTTTCAATGGAAGAAATTGGAAATTTCTCTACTGCAAGTTTAATTACACGTTCTACAAATGATATTACACAGGTACAGATGCTGATTGTTATGGGCCTGGAGGTTTTACTTAAGGCTCCTATAATGGCAGTGTGGGCACTGTGCAAGATTTCTACAAAGAACTGGCAGTGGACTGCTTCAACTGGTGTGGCTGTTGTTGTACTGCTTAGCTTTGTTTGTGTTTGCGTGGCTGTTGCGCTTCCAAAGTTTAAAAAGCTGCAGAGTCTGACAGATAATTTAAACCGTGTCACTAGAGAAAATTTGACAGGCTTAAATGTAGTTCGTGCTTACAATGCAGAAGGTTATCAGCAGAAGAAATTTAATGATGCAAATGATGAGCTGACGAAAACGCAGCTGTTTGCAAACCGCACTATGGGAACTATGATGCCGGGAATCCAGATGGTAATGAATGGATTGATGTTAGCAATTTATTGGATCGGCGCTTATTTGATCAGCAATGCTCAGATGTTTGATAAGCTGACTATCTTCTCAGATATGATCGTATTTACTCAGTATGCTATGCAGGTCGTTATGTCCTTTATGATGCTTGTCATGATTTTCGTGCTTCTTCCGCGTGCGAGCGTATCAGCAAAGCGTATCAATGAAGTGCTTGATATGCCGCTCTCAATTAAGGATGGTACAAAAGAGAATGGAATTGACGGCAAAAAGGGTGAAGTTGAGTTTCGCAATGTATCTTTTTGTTATCCAGATGCAGAGAAGGATGTCATTGAGGACATTTCCTTTACTGCTCATAAGGGTGAGACAATTGCCTTTATTGGTTCAACCGGCTGTGGAAAGAGTACTGTGATCAACATGATTCCGCGTTTTTACGATGCGACAAAGGGAGAGGTGCTTGTCGATGGCGTTAACGTAAAGGAATATACACAGAAGGCACTTAGAAATAAGATTGGATATGTTTCACAGAAGGCTGTTTTATTTACAGGAAGCATTAAAAGCAACGTTGCCTATGGAGATAATGGTACAAAAGGCTTTACTGATGATGTTGTTAAGCAGGCAATTGAGACTGCGCAGGCAAAGGAATTTGTTGATAAGACAGATGGCGGCGTAGATGCTTTTGTGGCACAGGGAGGATCTAATTTTTCAGGAGGACAAAAGCAGCGTCTGTCAATTGCACGTGCTATATGCCGTCACCCGGAGATTTTAATTTTTGATGATTCATTTTCAGCACTTGACTACAAGACAGATCGTGTTCTTCGCGATACATTAAGAAAAACTTGTGCAGATGCAACGCGTTTCATTGTGGCACAGCGAATTGGTACTATACGCGATGCGGACAAGATTATTGTGCTTGATGATGGAAAGATTGCCGGAATGGGCAAGCACAATGAGCTGATGGAAACTTGCGAGGTATACCGTCAGATCGCATATTCACAGCTGTCAAAGGAGGAGCTTGCATAATGGAAAATAAAGAATATACCCCTGGACAGAACCGCCCGGGCAGAAGAGGCGGTATGCGTGGACCTGGCATGGGAAGAGGTCCTGCTGAGAAGGCATCTGATTTTAAAGGAACATGGTCAAATCTGATTTCGTATTGCAAAAGCTATCTTCCGGTTGTGATCATTGCACTTATCTGCGCGGCAGGAGGCACGGTTTTGACGCTTCTTGGACCAGATAAGCTGTCAGAGATGACAAAGGAAATTGGAAAAGGTCTTGTAACAGGCGTTGATATGGACGCTGTTTCTAAGATTGGATTTACATTAATTGCATTTTATGTGTGCGGTGCTTTGCTGTCATTTGGTCAGCAGTGGATTATGGCAACAGTGACACAAAATATTTCAAAAAAGCTTAGAGGTGATATTTCAGGAAAAATTAACCGTCTGCCGATGAGCTATTACAGCCGCTCTACGACAGGTGATATCCTCTCACGTGTCACAAATGATGTTGATACGATATCACAGTCTATGAATCAAAGCATCGGAAATCTTGTCTCCGCAGTTACGCTTTTTGTCGGTTCACTTTTTATGATGTTTAAAACAGATGTGATTATGACGATCACTGCAATTGTGGCAACATTGATTGGCTTTGTACTTATGACAGTTATTGCAAAGCGCTCCAGCAGATATTTCGTGCGCCAGCAGCGCTGCCTTGGTGAGATCAACGGTCACATTGAGGAAATTTACACAGGTCATACAGTTGTAAAGGCATATAATGGAGAAGCGCAGGCAACAGCAGAATTTGAGCGCATGAATAATAATTTAAGAGAAAGTGCATTTCGTGCACAGTGCCTTGCCGGACTCATGCCGCCTATTATGACATTTATCGGAAACTTAGGCTATGTGGCAGTCTGTGTGGCAGGTGCAGTGCTGACTATGAAGGGAACTATTGGCTTTGAAGTAATCGTTGCATTTATGATGTATGTGCGTTATTTTACACAGCCGTTATCTCAGATCGCACAGGCGGCACAGTCTTTACAGTCAGCGGCAGCAGCAGGTGAGCGTGTCTTTGAGTTTCTTGAGGCAAAGGAGATGGATGACGAGAGCAATAAGACAAAGACGCTTGACAATGTAAAGGGTGATGTATCATTTGAACATGTAAAGTTTGGCTATGATGAAGATCGCGTGATTATCCATGATTTTTCTGCACAGGCAAAGGCTGGACAAAAAATTGCCATTGTCGGTCCAACGGGAGCGGGAAAGACAACACTTGTCAATCTGCTTATGCGTTTTTATGAGATTCAGGGCGGAAAAATCTGCATTGATGGCATTCCGACTAATCAGGTAAAACGTGAAATGGTTCATTCTCAGTTTTGTATGGTTCTTCAGGACACATGGCTGTTTGAGGGTACTGTTAGAGAAAATCTTGTATATTGTACGCCAAATGTCTCTGATGAGCGCATGAAGGAGGCATGCCGCGCTGTTGGTCTTGACCATTTTGTGAGAACACTGCAGAATGGCTATGATACAGTGCTTAATGATCAGGTTAATCTGTCACAAGGTCAGAAGCAGCAGTTAACAATTGCCCGTGCAATGATCGCTGACAAGCCTATGTTGATTCTCGATGAGGCAACAAGCTCTGTCGATACAAGAACAGAGCTTCAAATCCAAAATGCAATGGACGAGCTGATGAAGAATCGTACTTCTTTTGTTATTGCACATCGTCTTTCCACAATCAAAAATGCCGATCTTATCCTTGTGTTAAAGGATGGAGATGTAATTGAAAGCGGAACGCACGAAGAACTTTTGGCAAAGAAGGGCTTTTACGCTGATCTGTACAACAGCCAGTTTGACCAGGCATCGTAAGAGATTCTTAAGAGATGTAAGGACATTGAAAGTACTTATTTGACATAATCTCTGGTAATATAAACTTAGAAAAGAGTTATTGCCGGATTATTTATGGGAGCCGGTTAAAAACCGGCTCTTTTTGTTTAAGAGAAAGGAAGGGAATACTATGAAAAGATCATGGAAGAAGAAGGCGTCCGTATGGACGATGGCTGCTGCGATGACCGTTTCTTACATACCGCAGTATTCATTTGCGGAGGAAACTACTGAAAATATTAAACAGGAAACGCAGACACAGACAATAGAAGAGCAGACTATATTGGAGAACCTGACATCAGAGGCTTTGGCGACAGAGAGTATCCCAGAGACGTCTTTGCAGATACCAACTGAAAGCTCATCAGAAAGTGTACCGGAAACGTCCTCACAGACACCTAGTGAAAGTATAACACCGACATCATCACAGGAAGAATCTTCCACGCAGGAAAGCACACCACAAAGCAGTGCAGAGGCTAGCACTGAGGAAGAAACTAGCGAGGAAGAGAGTACAGAAGAAACTACCGAGGAAACTACAGAAGAAACTACACCAGAGGAGACGACAACGGAGGAACCAGAGTGGTCTGAGCAGGCACCTAAGGAGGATACAAAGGGACTGACATTTAGCTTTAGCGAGGATGGACAGACTGTCAGCATTACAGGATTTGACGGTTCAAGAAGTGTTGTTGAGATTCCAGAAACTTATGGCGGTGCAAAAGTTACTTCCATAGCAGCAGGTGCATTTCGCGGACAGACCATGATTACTGACGTGGTGATTCCAGAGGGTGTTACTTATATAGGAAGAGAAGCATTTGCAGGATGCAGCGCTCTTGTTCGCGTACAGATTCCGACAAGCGTTACGCAGGTAGGTGCCAATTTATTTGAAGGCACACCATATGATTCAACATTGACTGGAGAGCTTGTATATATTAACAGTATCCTCTATCGCTGTCAGAGCGATGCGGTAACTGTTTCTATCAGGCAGGGAACGACTGTTATTGCTGAGGAAGCTTTTATTAATCGTGTTAATCTGGCTGCTATAGTTGTGCCGGACGGCGTAAGCTATATTGGCTCTAATGCATTTAAAAATTGCAGTGCTTTAAGTCAGATTGAGATTCCAAAGAGTGTGCGAGATATTGTGGCAAACGCGTTTGACGGAACAAAATGGTATGAAGATCGAAAGCATGAGATGATTTACATCAATGATTTGCTGTATCGTGTGCCGGCTGAGATTATCGTGCAGTCAGAGCAGCCGACTGGATCTTTAAGTGACAAAGATGCAGCCGAGTTGGCAAAATCAGGTGTGGCAACACAGCTTGTTCCTTATACAGATGTTATTGTTCAGGGAGGAACTACAACGATCTGTACACTTGCATTTGCCAATACGCCAGTTCAGAAAGTACAGCTGCCATCAACACTTACGACGATTCGCTATGGTGCATTCCAAAATTGTACTGCATTAAAACAGATTACACTTCCAGAGAGCATGACATTTATTGAGGGCGGCGCATTCCAAAATTGCAGCGCACTTTCTTCAATTTTGGTTCCGCAGAATGTAACATATCTTGGTGCAAGTGCATTTTCTGGCTGTACAAGCCTTACATCTGCGACATTGCCGCAGGCAATTACAAGAATTAGTTCAGGCTTATTTGAAAACTGCAGTTCACTCACAACAGTGCAGGCTTCGAGTGCGCTTACGTCAATTGGAAGCCGTGCATTTGCAGAAACATCTGCACTTTCTTCATTTCCACAGACGCTGACAGCAGTTGGCGCAGAGAGCTTTACAGGCTCAGGTATTGTAACTGCTAACTTGCCGCAGAGCGTAACTTATCTTGGAGCAGGAGCATTTGCTGATTGTACAAAGTTAGTCTATGCGCAGGTGCCGGCGGCAATCCAGGCTGTAAGAGAGCGTACCTTCCGCAACTGTACAGAGTTGAAGAATGTATCGATCCCAGAGGGGATTCGCTACATTGGTGCGGCTGCATTCCAAAATGACGTATCACTTCAGACAGTTGATTTTGCACAGTCACTTCTAACGATCTGCGACAATGCATTTGAGGGAAGCGGCGTTGGCGAGGGTCTTGTGCTTCCACCAGCTCTTCGTACAATAGGAAGTCGTGCATTTGCAGGCTGTATGCGTCTTACATCACTTACTATCCCGGCAGATATTAGAAAAATGGGAAGTCAGGCATTTGCAGATGGATCATCACCATCAATTGTGTGTGCATTTAGTCGTACAACATATATGAGTAAGCTGGCTTCTGGATGGGTAGCTGATTGGGGCAGCGGCCTTGGTGCACTTACATTTACAGGAGGTGCAGTAAATGATGAGCAAAAGGCAGCATTTTTACAGATGATCTGTAAGCTTGTTCCTGATTTTAATGCATCAGAGGCAAACAACACTTTGTATTCTGGAATCATTGGACGTCTTGGCGTTAGTGCAAAGGCAGGCGGTGAGGCAGCCAGCTTGCTTGGCATTGTGTCAGAACAGGCTCAAGAAGGATGGATTCGTATACCTGAGCTTAGCACAAGAAGAGCTATTTTGAATCTTACGGGTATCTGGATGCAGGATTATTGTCCGGCAAATACAGGTGTTGAGGATGTTTATTATGCAGATGGATGGTATTACATTAATGAAGTTTCATTTGCAGAAACACTTACAAAGGGCTATCTTCCAAAGGGACAAAATGGAAGCGGCTATTCCTTCTTTGATTCCTATGATGCTCCAACAGGCATGATGGATGGTGCTGTGACTGTACTTCTTAGTGAATCTGACAATGACTATGGAATTGCAGCGCAGGTTCGCTCTAGTGAAAAGATTACAGACGGACGCTACATAAATGTATATGAGAGCATAGAGGAGCGTGAGCTTTCAGAATCCATCAAAGATATCTGGATGACAGAAAGTGCTTCATATCAGTTTGATAACTACAGCAGAATCTTAACTGTTCAGTCACTTGTATCACCGGATGCAGGAATTGAGACTCATTTTCGCTACAGCTGCAAGCCGGGTGAGGATGATGGTACCTTTACGATGGAGTGGAAGGGAATGGATGAGGCAAATATTGACCAGGTTCGTACCTTTACGGTTAGTGTAGATGAAGAAACTCAGGCAATGAAGCTGACTGATGCGCAGACACAAGAGGAAATTACACTTAATTCAATTGCACAACAGGCTAATCAGCCAACAATGTCTGGACAATAATGGCATTAAATCTTTAAGGCTTACTTAAATTTCTCAAAAATTTTACATTACCTATTGACACTATTAAAAAAAAGGACTAGTATAGCAATTGTCAGCAGAAGTGGTAAGAGGAGATCACTTTTGCAGCAAAGGACATTAACTGTTAAGCATATTTAATAGTTATAAATAGGAGGAACAAAAATCATGAGAAAGTTTATTACATCTATCGCAGTAATCGCTATGGCAGCAGCAATGATGACAGGATGCGGAAGCGCTGATAAGAAGACTACTACCGCAGCTAGCACAAAGGCAGAGGTACAGACTGAGGCTAAGACCGAAGCTAAGACTGAGAAGGCTACCGAGAAGGCAACTGAAAAGGCTACCGAGAAGGCAACTGAGGCTAAGACTGAGGCTAAGTCTGAGGAAGCTTCCAGCGAGGCAGCATCTGAGGAGGCATCTTCTGAGGCTGAGAGCGCAAGCGCAGCAAACTAATTTTTGATTACTACAGATAAAAAATAATGAAAAAGGCAGTTTTGGGAATATTTCCTGAAACTGCCTTTTTTGCACAAATTTAATTAAAAATGTTGATGCTTTCGTGAGAATGTGGTATGGTTTATTAAGTCTATTATAAGGAAAGGAAATAGTGAGCCATGCAGACATTTCAGATTAACACAAAGGAAAAAAGAGAAGCAACAGGCGATCTTTTCGGAATTTTTTTTGAAGACATTAATCATGCGGCAGATGGCGGACTTTATGCGGAGTTGATCCAGAACCGTGCATTTGAATTTGATCCGATTGACAATAAAAAGTATCATGCACTGTATGCGTGGATGCCTTGTCAGTTAGATGAAAAAAATGGACAGACAGACGCAGCTGATGTTTCACTTACCATTCTGACAGATAGTCCTTATACGAAGAAGAACCCACACTATCTTCGTATAACGGCAAATTCGGCAGCAGCAGGTGTAAAAAACCTTGGCTTTAACAGTGGAATTGCACTTGAAGGTGGGGAAACATATCATTTTTCCTGCTATTTAAGAAAAATAGACGAGCCAGTGACAGTTAAGGCCTGTCTGATTGGAAAAGAAGGACAAATCTATGCATCATGTGAGCTTACAGCAGATGCTTCTGATTGGAAAAAGTATACGGCAGATCTTAAAATTGCAGAAGGCACAAGCTGCACAGATGCAAATCTGGCGCTTGTCTGCATGACACCGGGCAGTGTGGAAGTGGATTTTGTATCACTATTTCCAGCGCACACATATAAGAACCGCCCAAATGGTCTTAGAAAAGATTTATGCGAGATGCTCGAAGCAATGCATCCGAAGTTCATACGTTTTCCGGGAGGCTGTCTTGTACATGACGGACAGCTTGATGAGAATGCAAGAGATTCGATGTATCGCTGGAAAAATACGATTGGACCTGTTGAGGAGCGCCCGGCGAGACGAAATAACTGGGGATATAATCAGACACTTGGTCTTGGCTATTATGAATATTTCCAGCTGGCAGAGGATATAGGTGCAGAGCCTCTTCCAGTACTTCCGGCAGCATACGATCCGCATCATCAAAGAAAGGTCCCACTTGATGAACTTGGTCCTTGGATTGACGATGCACTTGATCTTATTGAGTTTGCAAATGGCGATGAGACAACTGTTTGGGGAAAGAAGCGTGCCGATATGGGTCATCCAAAGCCATTTGGATTACATTATCTGGCAATTGGAAATGAGGAGGTTGGCGAGGGCTTTACCGAGCGCTATCCATATTTTCATAAGGCAATCCGTGAAAAATATCCTGATATTAAGCTGATTGGTTCGGCAAGTCCATTTGCCGCAGGCGGTGAGTATGAGCGCGGATGGGCAAGTGCAAGAGAATGCGGCTGTGATCTGATCGATGAGCATTACTATATGAATACCGACTGGATGATAGCAAATGTAGATCGCTATGATAATTTCCTATCATCTGATCCCAAGGTATTTTTGGGTGAGTATGCATCATGGGGCAATCAGTGGGAGAATGGCCTTGCTGAAGCTGCCTTTATGACAGGTCTTGAGAAAAATGTGCATGCAGTTGGACTGGCATGCTATGCGCCGATGTTTGCAAATGTGGATTATGTAAATTGGCGTCCTGATATGATATGGTTTGATAATCATCAGGTGTATGGCTCTGTTAATTATTATGTTCAGAGTATGTTTATGCGCCATCAGGGAACTCATCGCTTAGATTTTACTGTTACAGAGCCAGAACTTGAGCAGACAGCGCGTCTTTTGGCAGAACAAAAAATCCGCGAAAGCGCAAAGACTATAAGCGGTCCAATTCGTGTGTTAGTCAACGAGGGACAGGGTGTGTTCTTTGAGGTGACAGTGAAAAATCATGATACAGGAAAGCTGCATCGTTTTACAGACTGTGTGTGCGGAACTGAGAGTGAAAATCGTGCTGCTTCCTATGAAAATGCAGTCGAGACTGGTGTAATTCCAAAGGATTGGACAAATTATACGCTTACCATGAAGGCAAAAGAGACCGAAGGCAAAAAGGGATTTCTTGTTTATCTTGGAGAAGCATCTGATCATATGCTATGGACGCTTGGCGGCTGGCAGAATCTGGATATAAGCATGGAGCATTTTAAAAACGGCAGGGGAGCATGCTTAAGTGAGGCAATGTTCTCGGCAGAGAAGGATCATGAGTATGAGCTGATGCTTGTTGTAAAGGATCGCACGATGAAGATATATGTGGATGGCGAGGAATACCTTGATACAATTGACAAGATTCCTGTGCCAAAGCCACTGTATGTATCTGCAGCGCTTGATGAGGCAACTGGTGATGTGATTGTAAAGGCGGTAAACATTACTGGAAATTCACAGACAGCGCAGCTTGTACTTGATGGTGTAAATGGTACACATAACGTGCTTGTAGAGAAGATGGCTGCAGCATTGTCTGATGAAAATACAATGGAAAATAAAAAATGTGTCGTTCCGGCTGTGAGCGAGGAAACTATTCCAGACGGCACATTTACGCGCACGTTTGAGCCATATTCATTGACCATTCTTAGAATCCGCCAATAATAAAAACAGACGTTGTACAGGAAAGGTTTTGCAATGTTATACATGATTAATCATGGTGCCGTCTCCTATGGGGCGAACACCATCTTAACGAATATTAATTTTGAAATCAACGCCGGACAGAAAATTGCCGTCGTTGGAAGAAACGGCTGCGGAAAGACAACTCTTTTAAAGCTGATTGAGGGTGAGGTTGCACTTGAGAAGCGAGACAGCGATGAGGATATTTATATCGCAAAGAGCGGAAATCCGGTGATCGGTTATTTAAAGCAGATCGCGTTTGCAGATGAGACAATTTCTATGGAGACTGAGGTGCGAAAGGTGTTTGAGCCGTACCGCGAAAAGCAGCGTGAGCTAGAAGCACAGCGCCAGATCATGGAATCAGATCCATCTGAGTTAAATATTAGAATCTATACCCAGATGCAGGAGCAGTTTACTGATATGGGCGGCTACTACTATGAAAAAGAGTATGAGACAATGCTTCGCAAATTTGGTTTTACTGAAGCTGACAAGAAAAAGCCGCTTAGAGAATTTTCAGGTGGACAGCAGACAAAGCTTGGATTTATCAAGATGCTTCTTTCAAAGCCTGATATTCTTCTTTTGGACGAGCCGACTAACCACCTTGATATCGAGACAATTGAATGGCTTGAGAATTATTTAAAGGCGTATAATAGGGCTGTTGTTATCGTATCTCATGATAGATTATTTTTGGATCGTATTGTCGATACAGTATATGAGATTGAGTATGGAATCACACATCGCTACAGTGGAAATTATACCTCCTTTGTGGAGCAGAAAAAAGCAGCCTGGGATAAGCAGGAAAAGGATTATCAGGCACAGCAAAAGGAAATTGCGCGTCTGATGGAGATTGTAGAAAAATTTAAAAATAAGCCTACAAAGGTTGCAATGACACGCTCAAAGCTAAAACAGATTGAGCATATGGAAAAGATTGCACCGCCGCAGCGCTATGATCTAAAGGCATTTCATGCTAATTTCCAGCCTGAGGTTGAGACAGGAAAGGAAGTATTTACTGCCAGAAATCTTCAGATTGGATATGACCGTGTTCTTTCAGAGGTGAATCTTACACTTGAGAGAGGTCAAAAGCTTGGTATTGTTGGAGGAAATGGCCTTGGTAAGTCTACGTTTTTAAAGACAATGATGGGGATGATTCAGCCTCTTGGCGGCGAGTATCAGTATGGCATTCGTGTGCAGATTGGATATTTCGATCAGCAGATGGCACATTATACTAGTGATGCCACTGTCATGGATGACTACTGGGCAGAATATCCGAACCTGACGCAGACAGAGGTGCGAAATGCTCTTGGTGCATTTCTTTTTACTGGTGATGATGTGTTTAAGCAGGTCAGCATGCTTTCCGGAGGAGAGCGCGTGAGACTGGCACTTTGTAAGATCTTAAAGAAAAAACCAAATCTTTTGATCCTCGATGAGCCGACAAACCACCTCGATGCTGACGCAAAGGATTCTTTGCTTACAGCACTTAAAGAATACAAAGGAAGTATTCTTATGGTCTGCCATGAGCGTGAGTTCTATGAGGCACTCGGGGCACAGATCTGGGACTGCAGCAGCTTTTGCAGATAATTAATTTGTATTTTCCAAAAACTTAACGTTTTCTTAAGGCGAAAAGCGACCGGAATCATCCGGTTGCTTTTTTGCTTTAACTATGGTAAAATGAGTCCATTATTAGTACAACTGAGAGTGGGTCAAATGGCAATTTTGACCGAATCAGGATATCCAAACAAAAAGAAAGGCACGGTAATAGCATGAAGGTTGTAATACTGGCAGGAGGATTCGGTACCAGAATCAGCGAAGAGAGCGTAAACCGCCCAAAGCCGATGGTCGAGATTGGTGATCAGCCAATTTTGTGGCATATTATGAAGGAGTATTCGCAGTACGGATTCAACGATTTTATTATCTGCCTTGGTTATAAACAATATGTGATCAAGGAATATTTTGCAAATTATTTTCTTCATACATCTGATATTACGATTGATCTAGCACATAATTCTATGGAGCTTCACGATAATTATTCAGAGCCATGGAAGGTAACACTTGTTGATACAGGATTAAATACAATGACAGGTGGCCGCGTAAAGCGTATCCGCAAGTATGTCGGAGATGAGCCATTCTTACTGACGTATGGAGACGGAGTTTCGGATATAAACATAAAAGAGCTGTGTGAGTTCCACCGCTCCCATGGAAAGCTTGCTACAATTTCCATGACAAATGTAGGACAGCGTTTTGGTGTAATCGATTATGATGATAAGGGACAGATTGCAGCATTCCGTGAGAAATCAGATAAGGATGGCAGTATGATAAACATTGGCTATATGGTTATGGAGCCGGGTGTGTTTGATTATATTGACGGAGAT
>OLPQ01001418.1_pt1 | contig 17067 bp, 8 predicted proteins | sample 1672451 | NCBI WGS metagenome assembly OLPQ01 (sample SAMEA3136687, study PRJEB25190) | human gut metagenome | biome: human gut; feature: human-associated habitat; material: faeces | place: Austria | collected 2013
TACTTGCACTGATGTGTGACAGTACGAATGCAGAACGTCCGGGATTTACCATGTCCGAGCGCAGTGTGGGACATGTCTTTGATAATCTGTTTAACGAACACAAAAACGCACGAATCATTATTGCGACTTTTGCTTCAAACGTTGACCGTGTGCAGCAGATCATTGATACTGCATATCGTTTCGGGCGTAAGGTTGCAGTTGAAGGTCGCAGTATGGTCAATATCATTTCTGTTGCATCAGAACTCGGTTATCTCCGAATTCCGGAAAATACTCTGATTGAGATCGATCAGGTTAAGAATTATCCGGACGAAAAAGTAGTTCTGATCACAACAGGAAGCCAGGGAGAGTCCATGGCGGCACTTTCCAGAATGGCAGCAGATATCCACAAGAAAATCACGATCAAACCAAACGATACGATAATTTTCAGTTCCAACCCGATTCCGGGAAACGAAAAAGCCGTATCAAAGGTTATCAACGAACTGTCCATGAAAGGTGCAAAAGTTATTTTTCAGGATGTTCATGTATCAGGACATGCGTGCCAGGAAGAAATCAAGCTGATCTATTCTCTGGTAAGACCGAAATATGCAATTCCGGTTCATGGTGAATATCGTCATCTGACTGCACAGAAACATGTGGTTGAGGATCTCGGTATCCCGAAAGAAAATATCTTTATTCTCGCATCCGGTAATGTTCTTGAAATGGACGAAAACAGCGCGCAGGTAACCGGATCCGTTCAGACCGGAGCAATCCTTGTAGACGGCCTTGGTGTCGGGGATGTCGGAAACATCGTACTTCGTGACCGGCAGCACCTTGCAGAAGACGGCATTATGATCGTTGTCATGACACTGGAGCGACACAGCAACGTCGTTCTCGCAGGACCGGATATCGTATCCAGAGGTTTCGTATATGTAAGAGAATCCGAGGATCTGATGGAACATGCAAAAGAAGTTGTTGAGAATGCACTTGATTCCTGTCTGGACCGCAACATCACAGACTGGGGCAAGATCAAAAACGTAGTAAAAGATGCACTCAGTGATTTCCTCTGGAAGAGAACAAAGAGAAGTCCGATGATCCTGCCGATCATCATGGAAGCATAAGACACGAAGCTTTTACAGACAGAAAGGAGCCGATATGGGAAATAAAAAAGACCAGGTAGGCGCAGCAGGAGTCATCGTTGCGGGAGGTTTTTTCAAAATAGCTCTGTATGTATGCGTGGCTGTTCTTGTTATCTGGATCGGAAAGGTCACATACCAGTTTGGATACAATATATTTAACCAGCAGGCAATGAGCCCGGGAGAGGGACAGGAAGTAACGGTTGTGATCAAAGAAGACGCAACGGCTTATGATATTGCCAAAACCCTGAAGAGCAAAGGGCTGATCGAAGATTCGCTGGTATTTGTTGTACAGGAAAAACTTTCTAATTACAGCGGCAAAATGAGACCGGGAACTTATCTTCTCAGCACTGCATATACACCGACCAGAATTATGGGTATTCTTGCGGGAGATGCGGAGCAGGAGGGAGCAACTTCGTGATCGTAGAAGAAAGAATGCGAACATTTATAAATTCTCTTGATACAGGCAACACTCCATTTCTTGATGAACTGGAGTGTTCTGCTCTTTCTGAGGGAGTTCCGATCATCCGTAAGGAGATGCAGAGTTTTATCAAAACATTGCTGGCACTTGCAAAACCGCAGAAAATTCTGGAAGTGGGGACGGCCGTAGGCTTCTCCACACTTCTTATGTGTGAGTATGGCAGACCGGATCTGCATATCACAACGATTGAAAATTATGAAAAACGAATTCCACTCGCAGAAGAGAATTTCAAAAAAGCAGGAAGAGAAGACCAGATCACATTCCTGAAAGGAGATGCAGGAGAAATCCTGAAAAAACTTGAAGGTTCCTATGATCTGATTTTTATGGACGCAGCCAAAGGTCAGTATATTCACTGGCTTCCGGATGTTGTAAGACTTCTTGCACCGGGCGGGATCCTGATGTCGGATAATGTGCTGCAGGAGGGAGAACTGATCGAGTCTCATTACCTTGTGGAGCGCAGAAACCGTACGATTTATAAACGAATGAGAGATTATCTTTTTGAACTGAAGCATCATCCACAGCTTACGACGAGTATCATTCCATTGGGCGACGGTGTTTCTGTGAGTGTTAAGGAGGAATTATGAGAAAAATTGAATTGCTGGTTCCGGCAAGCAGTCTGGAAGTCCTTAAGATCGCTGTTGTATTTGGTGCAGATGCCGTTTATATCGGTGGTGAGGCATTTGGACTTCGTGCAAAGGCGAAGAACTTTTCAAAAGAAGATATGGCAGAAGGAATCGCTTTTGCACATGAACATGGTGTAAAAGTCTATGTGACAGTCAACATTCTGGCGCATAACGATGACCTTCCGGGAGTACGTGAGTACCTGCAGGAACTCAAGGAATTAAGACCAGATGCGCTGATCATTGCAGACCCGGGAATCTTTACTTATGCCCGTGAAATCTGCCCGGAGATCGAATGCCACATCAGTACGCAGGCAAATAATACAAACTACGAGACTTATCGTTTCTGGTATCGTCTCGGAGCCAAACGTGTCGTAACAGCACGTGAATTGTCGCTGAAAGAAATTCGGGAAATCCGTGCCAACATTCCGGATGATATGGAAATCGAAACATTTATACATGGTGCAATGTGCATTTCCTATTCCGGAAGATGTTTGTTGAGTAATTATCTGGTGGGAAGAGATGCCAATCAGGGCGCATGTACGCATCCATGCCGCTGGAAATATTCTGTAGTCGAGGAAAAACGTCCGGGCGAATATATGCCGGTTTACGAGAACGAGCGAGGAACCTATATCTTTAATTCGAAAGATCTCTGTATGATCGAGCATATGGACGATGTCCTGAACAGCGGGATCGACAGTCTGAAGATCGAAGGACGTATGAAGACGGCACTTTATGTGGCAACAGTTGCGAGAACTTATCGTAAGGCAATTGATGATTATCTGGAATCTCCTGAGAAATATAAAGCCCACATGCCATGGTATCAGGAACAGATTTCAAACTGCACATACAGACAGTTTACGACTGGATTCTTCTATGGAAAACCAGATCAGAATACACAGATCTATGACAACAATACTTACGTAAAAGAATATACTTATCTGGGATATGCGGAAGAAATTGATGAAAAAGGATTTGCGCATATTACCCAGAGAAATAAATTCAGCGTTGGCGAGACCATTGAGATCATGAAACCGGACGGAAGAAACGTATCTGTGAAAGTTCGGGCAATTTATGATGAAAATGGTGAGTCTGTGGAGAGTGCGCCACATCCGCAGCAGAAGCTTGCAGTAGATCTTGGTACAGAGATAGAAAAATATGATCTCTTAAGAAGAGCAGAAGCATCAGAAAATTAAATTACAGCTATAATAAAAAGATCAGATACCTGTTTCAGGTACCTGGTCTTTTTGTGTAAGGAAGACCATGCGATAGTCGCGTGGTTCTATTTACTTTTATAGGAAATTACTCCGTAATATTCCAGTAAAGTAAAAAAACGTTATAGATTGAAATAGAGAAAAAAAGCAACGGAAAACGGCGCGATGGGGCTTTCCGATGCCAGAAGTACCAGAACCAGTATTTATGGAAAAACCTGTGGAACAGTGCTATGAAGAAAGTAACAATAAGTACAAAAAAGTGTGAAGAAAATGTGAAAAATTGTGGACAATGATAAGATATGAGAGATATAATCAGAGCATAAAATTCAGGAGGGAAAAAGTATATGAAAAAGAAAAACAGGAAAAATCAGTTTCTGGCATTGACGCTTGCCTTATCTCTTGGAATAATGCCTGTGGACAGTTCTGTATTTGCAGCATCTGATTTTATCTCAGATACGCAGGACAACAATATAACAGACAACACTCAGGATTTTGAAGTAGAGGGAACGGATGGGGTTGGAGAGGTACTTGCATCCGCTATTTCAGAAGAAAATAAAAATTCCGAGGAGCGCAGGCTGTCAGCAGATAACATAACAGGGCTTGAGATCGAAGATAACACTGCAGTTGTAGAATTTCAGACAGTGACAGATGCGGAACTGGTTGTTGCGGTCTATGATGAGCAGCAGCTGCAAATGCTTGCATCAGGGAATGAATACGTTTCTGAGGATGATAATACAGCAGAGATCACCATTTCAGGGGACATGCCACAGTATTTTGTTGCCACAGCGTATCTTCTGGATGAAGAAAGTCATGAGCCTCTGTGTGATGCTTATACCACAGAGCTGTATACAAAAAATATACAGGACCTCAGAAATTCAACGGTCGATGATTATGAACCGGAAAAAGTACTTCAGCTTGAGGAAGGAAATGAAGAAACAAACTTTGCAGTATTTAATGACCAGACAGTTACGGCAGAAGAAGGAACTGCTTCAAACCAGTTGATTGATAACGGAAATGGTACTTATACGATCACGAATGCAGACAGCAGCTTTACCGAACTGAAGGAAGGAGATACTTTTTCCTACCGCTACAGTGACGGGACTGTGCTTCTGGGTAAGGTTGCAGCTATTTCCGTCAACGGAACGACAGTTACCATTCAGAACGAGGCAGACACAGACCTCGAAGACTACTTTGATTATGTCAAGATTGAAGCTGATGGTTCACAGGGAGAATGGTCTGTCGATAACAGCAATCTGGAGGATGGTGTTACAGCAGCGGAGACAGACACGGATGCGGAAACGTTTGCTGACAGAGCAGCGCGGATTGAAGGCGGTGGCAGTCTTGAATACAGCACTTCCTATAACTTGTATAAAAAGTTCGACAATGATGTAAAAGTTACCGGAAATTTAAATTATAAGTTTAAATTTAAAATAGATTTTTATATAACAGCAGGGTACCAGTATTTTTCAACAAAGCTAGAATATACAACAGGAATATCGGTAAAAGTAGAAGGAAAATTAAAGTTAAAAGAAATTCCCCTTGGCAGAATTCAATGTACACCCGTGCCATGTGTGAATGTAGGATTTACTCCTGCATTTGTTGTGGAAGCATCTGGAAGCGTAGAATGGAATGGTGAATTAAAAGGACGTATCGGTGGTGTCTATGATGCTAATTCAGGATTTAAAAATCTGGCATCACGTCCGACCGTTGATAGTAGCCTGGAAATAGAAGGCAAACTATTTGTTGGGCTAAAGGCAGCTCCCTTTGTATCAATTATCAGTTCAGATCTGTGCAAATCTACTCTAAGCTTTACGGGAGGCGCAGAGCTAAGTGCAAAAAAAGCGATATATGATACAGGTAAGGATGAAATACATACATGTAAACTGTGCCTGCAAGGTGAGATAAATGCCAAATTTACGATTGCACTGGAGGTTGATATAATTAAGGGCGTTGTCAACAGGAAGCGCACATGGGATCTTCCTAAAATAAAGGCCAAAGATTTTTATTATTCGATTGACAGGGGGGAATTTGGCTGGTCGATCTGTCCGCATATCGCTTACGCGGTTAATGTAACAGTAAAGGATAAAGATGGAAAAGAAACAAAAGGAACCAGCATACTGACCGTAGGAGACAGAAAGACTGCAGAGCAGGTAAAGATAGTAACTCCAAAAGGAAATGTGGATTCCGTCGAAGCAACCGATTCAAAGCAGACAAAGATATACCTGCCAAATGGCTCATATGTGGTACAGGCCACTCAGGGAAAAGTGAAAGGAGAGGCGAACCTTACTGTCCACAGCAGAGGAACACAGGTTGAAATAAAACTGAGTAAAAAAGCAGAATCAGGTGGAACTGGAACAGGAGACCAGGCTTCAGGAAAAGACGGAAATATCACATGGCGCCTGACAGAAGATGGGACTTTGTATATCGAAGGTAAGGGCGATATGCCGGATTATTATTATTCTGGAGAAGCGCCATGGTCAGATTTTAAAATTAACAAGGCTATTGTGGGGAAAGGGCTAACGAGTATAGGGAGCTTAGCCTTTTATGGATGTAGTAGTTTAAGTAGTATAGAGTTGCCGGAAGAGCTAACGAGTATAGGGGCTAGTGCCTTGGGAAGTTGCAGTAGTTTAACCAGTATAGAGCTGCCGGAAGGGGTAACGAGTATAGGGCATTGGGCCTTTTGTGATTGCAGTAGTTTAAGCAGTATAAAGATTCCAGAAGGGGTAACGAGTATAGTGGATGGTGCCTTTGAAGGTTGCAGTAGTTTAAGCAGTATAAAGATTCCAGAAGGGGTAACGAGTATAGGGGATAGTGCCTTTTGGGGTTGCAGTAGTTTAAGCAGTATAAAGATTCCAGAAGGAGTAACGAGTATAGGGCCTTACGCCTTTTATCGTTGCAGTAGTTTAAGCAGTATAGAAATTCCAGGGAATGTATCTGAAATCGGCTACTGTGTATTTGAAGGTTGTGAATTGCTGAAATCTGTTTACTTTAAAGGAAATAAACCTTTTATGGATAAGAATGAGGATGAGGATTATAAGGATAAGGAGTATTTCTTAACTGGTTTTTCAGATGCTACTATATACTATCCGCAAAACAATTCCACTTGGGATGGCATTGAATCGGAAGAGCTTGGCGGTACAAATATCAAATGGGTTCCATATGATCCGGCATCGTTATCCACTGCATTAGCCGGTACAGAAGCAGTTGATGATGCAAATCTTCGGTTACCGGAATCCCAGACCGAAGAAGCAGAATTTACCGATGATATAAATTCCTTCGAAGTGGATGATTCTGAAGCAGATATCTTTGTAGAAGAGGAAGAAAATGTAGAAGAAGTGCAGGATCCTGCCAGTTCATCTGACCAGAATGAGATGACAATTGAAGAAGAGGATGAAAGTAATGCTTTTGAAAGTGAAGATATTGAAATAACTGAACTCGCCCCACCGACATCGAATGCACAGGAAGAAACAAAAACCGGAGCTTCCATGATGTTTTCGAAGCTTGTTCCACACAGCAGATATCTGTTTGTGATGGTAAAAGATGAAAATGCAGATAATCTTCTTGAGGCATCTAACCTCTTATACATTGGAGAGAAAGCGGCAGATGAAACAGGAACTGTATCGTTCAGATATATGCTCAGAGAAAATTTTGAATCTCCGGTTTCTAAAGTCTTTGGAGCTGATTTAAAAGAAATCAGCAATATGAAAGTTGCTTTATCAGAAACAAGTTATACATATGATGGAAAAGCAAAAACACCATCAGTGCGGGTACAGGATGACGGTTATCTGCTTCAGGCCGGGGCAGATTATAACGTGACCTATTCCAATAATAGAAATGTTGGAAAAGCAACAGTTATCATAACCGGAACAGGAAACTATACAGGAAGTATCAGCATTAATTTTGAAATTAAAAAAGCTTCAAACGTGATTAAAGCAGCAGCTATTATAAAAAATGTATCTGGAAAGACCCAGACTGTAAAAATTAATGCAAAGGTAAATGATGGTGCAAAACTGACATATTCATCAAACAATAAATCTGTAAAAGTGAATGCAAAGGGAAAGGTTACGATTGCCAGGAAATTTACAGGCAAAGCAGTAATTACAATCACGGCTGCGGAGACAGGCAAATACAAAAAAACTTCTACGCACATCACTGTTACAGTCAGACCGAGTGGAACAAGCCTGTCTGGTTTATCTAATAAATCAAAAGGCAGGGTAAAAGTTTCATGGAAAAGAAACAAAGCCGTTACAGGTTACAGAATCCAGTATTCCACCGATAAAAAATTCAAAAAGGGCGTCAAGAATGTCAATGTGAATAAGAATAAAACAACGACAGCTACTCTGGCAAAATTGAAAAAAGGGAAAACATATTATGTCAGAATTGCGACTTATAAGAAGGTGGGAGAAAAAATTTATTCATCCTGGAGTAAAGCAAAAAAAATCAGGATTAAAAAATAACCATAGTTAAAGCGTAAAATTTATAAGAATATTACGGCAGTGTCAGGAACTACAACAAGTCATCAGATGGTCATACGATTATTGATGATGCATCGGTTGAAGCCGGAAAAAGGAAACAGCAGCAGTGATGAATAAAATGAAGTTCCCGGTGGAGAAGATCGCAGAGGTACTGCAGGTAGACAAAGATGTGATAGTGAAATAGATTGAGGATAAATCATATCATTCAGAGAAACCCTCATGGTGAAAGCGAGGGCACTGAAAAAGTCGAAAATACCACCTGTATTTGATAAAATGTAAATATCAAATACAGGTGGTATTTTTATAGAGGAATATGTCTGCCTTGTTCCTGCTGATAATTGAATATATCAGATAGATTAGCGGCTCAGTACCGGTGCAGTAAGTTTAAATTTTGCTCCGGATTTCCAGGAAGCTCCTTTTACAGGTTGCGCAAGAATTTGTATTTTTGTAACTTTTTTACGATATTTCCATTTGGCAAGAGATGTAGATAAATGTACAGTTCTGTCTGTGGGAATCGCCTTGGTACATTCAAAATATTGTTTTCCACTGAAAAAACGTATCTTAATCTGTGCGTATCCTTTATTGGCACCACTTACGCGAAGGGAGACACAGAATTTCGGAGAAGAAGAAAAACTGAGTTTTTTTCTGAAACTCTGTGTATACCCCCATGAAGCATTTTTGTTACGTGAGTTATCGTGATATATCGTAAAATTATTTCCGTGTCGGTCAAAATGGGCTGAAGCACCATAGGGCTGCCAACTGGTAGAAACAGAGGAAGTTTTACGATATCCATTTACTTGAGTCAGTTTTCCAATTGTGCAGGAAACCTTATTGTACAGTTTGCTGCTGTAGGATGGAATAAGCTGCTTCCAGCTGGTGACACCAATCGAAGATACCAGAGATTTTGTTGTGGAATTGGAACGGCTGGTATCCATATATTTGTAAATGCTCCAGGAGAGTTTTTTTGATTTTGCATCCTCAGGAGAGGAGGAACTCGCAGAAGTTGTCCATAACCCAAGATTTAATCCCTGGCTGATTTCAGCTCTGTGATCGACCTGACGGTGAATAATAAGAGAGTCGATCATATTGTTCGATTCAGAAATCAGATAGGAATAAGCAATCGCCGCCGCCTGAAGTTTTTCTACATTTTTGCCGTTTTGTACGGATGTGTATCCCTGTTCTGAAAGAATAATTCTTGTTTTGGAACCGTATTTCTGACGGATATAATTCGTCAGAATCTGAATATTTCCCATATTGATAACAGGGGAGGAAAGAGATTTTGTAAGCTGCCTGTTTGTGTTTGCCCAGAAACGTGGTTCTGTCAGCGGAGAACTGTACGGATGATAGGCAAGATTCCAGGAAATATTACCTCCGGCACGTAGTTTGGAAGCAAACTTGTCCAGCATTTTCCTTGATGCAAAGGTACCACTTACGTTGTTGGTATTCCACAGATGATCAAGTGAAATGTAAACTCTTGCATTGGAATAAACGCTTGTCAGAGTATTGTATGCCAGACGGAACTGGTCAGCATAGATTTTTGCATACTGATTCAGAGTTTTAGATCCTGCATAATTATATGTCCGGTAATTATTGACTTCATTTCCGACGATCCAGTTTACGATACGTCCGTATTTTCCGTTGGTACTGCTATAACGTCTGGCAAGAAAATTAAGGGTAGCCTGTAATTGATTTCTTGCAGAAGAATTGACGGTGTTCCATGCATAAAAACTGTGTCCTTTATAACGTCCCTGTGGATAAATCAGTCCTTTCAGATCCTCACGCCAGCTTAAAAGAAGAACGGCACTGTTGACGGAGGACGTGGACTTTAATGACTGAAGCTGCCGGTCATAATAGGAAACAGAGTCCTTTACGAACCAGTAAGTCTTGCCGTTGTATTTCCATGAATAAGAATAATTTGAGTTTTGTAAAACAGGAGGTGCGAGAAGTTGGCTGAAATCGATATTGATGACGGAGTTATGTACATTCAGCTCTTCGGCATCTTCGAGCATATCTGCGTTGATCTGCAGCCCTTTTTTGGAAACCGCTTTGGGAAAACGGTAGCGGTAACCGGCAAGGGCTCCGGGATTGGAAATATAACGCTTACTGCTGATAATGGTGTATTTTCCCCTGCTGTTTCGTGAAGCAATTGCAAAGCTATGATAAAGAAGACTGGTGCCGTTTTGCGTGGAACGGCAGGAAAAAGTCATCTTTTTTGATTTGCGGGCAGATGCAATCGGACGTGCAGAAGAGGAAAGACTGCTGCTTCCGGGAGCCAGTGCAAAAAGGTAACATCTGGAGCCATGTATTTTTTTTGTGTTAGTGGCAGTAGCAGTGACTCGTATCCTGCTTTTTCCTTTTAGTTTGCAGGAAGTGATGGAAACCGGTCTGGCAGCCGCGTTTACGGTGACTGGTTCGGTGAGCATACCACATAAAGTCAGGCACAGCAGTAAAATAAGGATACAGCCTGAAAGCCTGCGCATGTGTGAAAGAAATGAGCCGTATCTGTTGGTTTTCATAAAAAATAATCTCCTTCCGGTCATAGATTGATTCATCGTAACTGTGAGGATACCGAACAGTTATGATTCTTCTATGATTTGATTTTAGAAGATTTTCCGGAGAAAATCAATGGAAGAGCGTTCGTAATTTTTTCAGAGCATTTTTTTCAATGCGGGAGACGTAGGAGCGACTGATGTCAAGGCGGACGGCAATCTCGCGCTGTGTCAGCTCAGGTTCATTAAAGATGCCGTATCGGTAGCAGATGACCTGATATTCCTTTGGAGAAAGAATGCTCTTTATAGAAGAAAGAAGATGAAGAATGTCCTGTTGTGTGGAATAATTTTCGATGACGTCTACCGGTGGGCTTTCGATGATATCAAGCAGACTGATCTCGTTTCCTTCTTTATCCGTCCCGATCGGTTCATACAGAGAGACTTCTCTGGAACATTTTTTGCGTGAACGGAGCATCATCAGAAGTTCATTGTCAATGCACCGCGCAGCATAAGTGGAAAGTCTGGCGGAACGGTCAATATCAAAAGTGGAGATTGCTTTGATCAGTCCGATCGTTCCGATGGAAATCAGATCTTCGAGATCTTCACCGGTATTCTGATATTTTTTTGCAACATGGGCGACCAGACGAAGGTTATGTTCAATAAGAATACGTTTTGCTTCAGGATCCCCTTTCCGGCAGCGTTTGAGGCAGAGCTTTTCCTCTGCGGAAGTCAAAGGTTTTAAGAATGTTTTCAAATGTCCACCTCAAAGGGGATTTCTATATAGTTTATGTTCAAGACAAGTTTCCGGTGCTTTTCCCAGAAAATAAAAAAATAATGAAAAAATTACCTGCACCGGGCGTTTTCTTGCTTCTCGCCGGGATGTAGTGTATAATAAATCCAATACGAAAATACGATTTCAAGGATGATCAGGTGAACCAGATTGAAAAAAAAGATAGAACAGATACTGAGCGGAAAATTTGAATATGAGCAGCCGGAACTCCTTTTTTCGAAGGAAAGGCTGGAGATTACGCTGGAAGCCGGCAGCACAGCGCAGGGCGAACTCTACTTTGGAACAGAAAACAATGACCGGATTCAGGGATATGTGACGTCTTCGAATCGCAGATTTGTACCGGGCAGCAGTCGTTTCTCCGGCACGACAGTGCGGATGCCTTATGGAATAGACGGCTCAGGTATGCAACCGGGAGAGGTATGCAGCGGCTGGCTGTGCGTGACTTCAAGCACAGGTGAGTACAAGGTTCCGTTTCGGATTCAGGCCGTAAAAGAAGAAATGCGAAGCTTTGGAAGTGAAGTCAGGGATTTGGAAGCTCTTACGGAGATTGCACATAAGGATTTCAGAGAGGCTTACAGGATTTTTACAGATAAAAATTTTGCCACTGTGATCGCAGAAACAGATCCGAAACAGAAGGCACTTTACGCAGGCCTTTCAAGGCAGCCTGTGACATGGCAGAATCTGGAAGAATTTCTGGTTGCCACGAAACAAAAAGAGGCCGTTTCAATTTCGCTTAAAACAACGGAAACAGAATTTTACAATGTTAAAGAAACCATACAGGAATCTTTTGAGATCCAGAGGAGCGGGTGGGGACATCTCCGTCTGGATATAGAAAGCAAAGGCGGATTTCTTGAGCCAGAACGTAAGATTGTTACAGATGAAGAATTCATCGGAAGCTGCCTGAAACTGAACTACGTTATTCATGCAGATCAGTTAAAATCCGGTAACCAGATTGGAGAGATTGTTGTAAGAAGTCCGTATCAGGAACTGCGATATCAGGTGACTGCGTCAAAGAGTCCGCAGATTCGTATTGACATTCACAGAGAAGAAAAGAAACACAAAGCAGAGCTTATACATGATTATATAGAATACCGTATCGGACATACAGATCGTGAGACATGGCTTTCACGTGCTGAACGGGTTCTGGATCAGTTGAAAGTTTCTGGATGCGAATATCCGGAATATCATTTTTATCAGGGATATATTGCACACATAAAAGGTGATGACCAGACTGCGGCAGCCCTGTTGAAACAATATCAGCTCAGAGAGTTTACCAGAGAAGAACTGGAGCAGGCAGGTGTTTATCTGTACCTTTGTACAGCATGTGGTTTATACCGTGATAAAGGACAGGCGGTTTGGCGGCTGCAGAATTTCTTTCGTCAGAAAGAAGACAGTTTTACACTTTTGTGGCTGCTTCTTCAGCTGGACAGTACATATAGAACGACACCGTCGAAAGTACTGTTTATGCTGGAAGAACTTTATGAAAAGGGTTGTTTCAGTCCGCTTCTTTATGTGGAAGCGTGGAATCTCATCAGTGAGGATGTTTCGCTGCTGCATCGTCTGAGTCCATTTTGGATGCAGGTGTTTTGTTTTGCCGGAAAGCATGGACTCCTCACGGAAGAACTTGTGATGCGTCTTGCATATCTTTCCGGCTACGAAAAGAAATTTTACGGTAGTCTGTATCAGGCACTGGCAGCGGGCTACGAGAAGTTTCCTTCGGACGATGTACTGGAGGCAATCTGTAAATATATTATGAAGGGGGAACCGCGGAAACAAAAGTATTTCCGATGGTTTTCGCTGGCGGTTGATCAGGGCCTTCGAATTACCAGATTGTACGAATATTATGTGGAAACAATGGATATTTCTTACCGCAGACAGCTGCCGAAGTCACTTCTGATGTATTTTGCCTACAATGATAATTCTCTTGGGGACGCACGTAAGGCATATGTTTATGCAAGTGTGATTTCTGCGAAAGACACAGATCCTCATACATATGAAAATTATAAAGAAAGTATGGAGCGTTTCGCATATCGGAAACTCTGTGACGGACAGCTGGATGAAAATTATGCAATACTTTATCAGGAATTTCTGTTTGATCCGCTCAGCAGAGAAGAAGGTGAACGCCTTGCACCGAAACTGTTTACACACAGGCTGTATTGCGATGATGACAAGGTGCGGCAGGTAGTTGTTCGTCATGAGCAGCTTCAGGAGGAAGAGATATATCCGTGCAGTCAGGGCGTGGCATATATCCGGATATATACGAATGATGCGGCAATTCTTTTTCAGGATGACAAACAGCGTCGTTATGCAGCGACGATACCATATAATCTGAAAAAGCTGACCGACGAGGAAAGTGTTACTTCGGAGTTACTGAAACTGGGAGTCGAAGAGCCGGGGCTTTTGTTGCATTATTGTGAGAAGGCTGAAATGAACAGAGAAAATCTGGCATATTTTCAGCGCCTTGCAGAATTATCTTCCTGTACGGAAACATACCGCAGATCCATACGCAAAAAGATTCTGGAATTTTATGCACAGAATGTACATGGACAGGATCTTGATAAATATCTTGAAAGAATGGATTACCGTCAGTATGCGCTGGTTGACCGCACGACACTTCTGGAGGTTCTGATTTCCCGCAGACTGTTCCGTCAGGCAATGGGACTTGTAGAAGAATTCGGATATGAAGGGCTGGAGCTTACAAGCCTTCTGAAGCTTACAAGCCGTATGATACTGAAGAGTAACATGGCAGAGGATGAAGAACTTCTGGCACTTGCATCTGAAGTATATCGAAATGGAAAATACGATGAAGTTATTTTATATTACCTGATGAAATATCGCTTCGGGCCGATGGACGAGCTTCTTTCTATCTGGAAGAGTGCCAGAGGGTTTGAGATGGAAACATATGATCTGGAAGAACGCATTTTAAGCCTTCTGATCTTTACTTCGGATTACCGTAAAGAAGGCGAAGCAGTGCTGGAATCTTATGTCAGTCAGTCGGGAAAAGAACGGATCATAGGAGCTTACCTGACACAGGTAGCATACGGAGTATTTGTAAAAGAATATACGATGAGTGCGTTTGTGCGTGGACGTCTGGAATATGCTTATCTTAACAAATGGCCGGTAAACAGAATCTGCAGGCTTGCCCTTCTGAAAGAAATTTCCAGAGAACAGGATCCAAAACCGGAATATATAGGTATTCAGCAGGGAATACTGAAAGAATGTGCGAAGGAACATCTGATGTTCGGCTTTTTCAGAAGACTGTCACCGGAGCTTTTAAGTCCGTACCAGCTGGATGATAAGACATTTGTGGAATGTCATGCGGCACCGGGGGCGAAAGTAACTCTGTTTTACAGCCTGGATACCGGAATCGGAAATGACAAGGAATACAAATGCGAGCCGCTGAAAGAAATGTATCAGGGTATTTTTGTACGTGCTTTTACATTATTTTATGGAGAAACACTGCGGTATTATTTCAAAATTGATGATGGAAAGAAAGTGCAGAAAACCGTGGAACGTGTTCTTACAATGAAAAAGATCGAAGGGACACCGGGAAGCAGATATCAGGTTCTGAATCAGATCCTTTCGGCAAGAAAACTCGGCAAAAAACATGAGGCGGAAAAAGAGCTGAAACGGTTTATGAGGCAGGAACAATACGTACAGAACATGTTCACCATCAAAAAGGAAAATGAGAAATGAACGAGACAAAAGATTTGATAATCGGAATTGATTTTGGAAAAGAATATTCTCAGATCTGTTATTATGACCGCAAGGCAGATGAACCGCGTTCACTTCCGGTAAAGGTGGGCAGCAGCCAGTTTGAGATGCCAACCAGTCTCTGTAGACGACTGGAGCAGAGGGATTATTGCGTTGGTCTGGAAGCAGAGTACTTTGCCAGAGAAAAAGGCGGATTTCTGATCAGTGATCTCTATGCGGTTTCAAAGAGCCGAGAGAGAATCATTGTAGCGGAAGAACAAAGGGAACCGTGGGAGCTGCTGGCATACTATATTCGCGGGATGATGAAACTTCTCGGCGTTGCCGATGTGGAAAAAAACATCCGTGCACTGGTAATTTCTATGGAAACGCTGGATGCTGTACAAGTGGATAATATGCAGAAAGCATGCGGATTTCTGGGGCTCCCGAAAGAATACTGTATTCTTCAGGATTACGAGGAAAGCTTCTATTATTATGTGATGACACAGAAAATAGAAACATGGAACAGGAGTGTTGGCTGGTACAGTTTCCGTGACCGGCATGTAACATTCCGCAGAATGGTTCTGAATACCGGAAACAAACCGGTTCCTGTAATGCTGGAAACACCGGTGGAGACAGATTTGAGTGAAGATATGGAGCAGAGGGATGCGGATTTTTATGCCTTCGTGCAAAACACACTTGGGAAAGAACTCTACTCCAGTATTCAGATCAACGGAGATGGATTTGATCAGGAATGGGCAAAGAAGTCAGTCAAACTTCTCTGCTATCAGAAACGTAAGGTGTTTTATGGAAACAATCTGTTTGCCAGAGGTGCATGTGCAGCCGGGGCAGAACGCTTAATTACGCACAGGCTTCGGGATTATCGGTATATGAGCCGGTCACTTGTTCTTACGAGTGTGGGAATGGAGATGCGTGTTATGGGGGCGCCGACTTATTATCCATTGATCGAGGCCGGAAGAAACTGGTATGAAAGCAATGCGGATATCGAACTGATTCTGGATGATACCGATGAACTGGTATTTGTAGTGGAACATATGCGTGAATCCGAAAGAAGGCATATTGTGATGAAACTCCCGGGACTGCCGCAGCGCCCCAACAGAACGACACGTCTCAGCATATCACTTCGATATATATCAGCAGAAGAATGTTGTATCACAGTGAAAGACCTTGGATTTGGAGAGATGTTTCCGGCTTCGGGGAAAGAATGGAAAGAAACGACCAGATGGCAGGAGGGGATTGCGTGAGCGGATATATACTGTGTCAGACCGGAAGGGCAGAGGCACCTTACTTTATAGAAAATATCAGCATGAATATTTATTCGCTGGAAGAATTGTGTTATTATCTTGACCACAATCTTTATCTGATCGATCAGACAATCCTTAATGAAGGACTGTGCAACTGGATCCAAGAGGAATTGAAACTTCCTGCACTTGCAGCAAAGCTGCGTCCGAAAATGGGAAAATTTGCATGTGCCGAGGATCTTGTCTATCCAGTATTTAAGGAAATCAATTATCTGACCTATGAAGAACTGAAAGTATTGAATACTCGTTTGCAGAAATTTGATAAAGAAACACCGGCGATGCGTGAAAAATGCAAAGGTGATGCTCTGATGGAAAATAAAATGTATGTTCATGCGATTCAGGTTTACCAGAAGTTACTTGACAGAAAAGATCTCGAAGAGATACGGGAAGGTCTGACAGAATGTATTTATCATAACCTTGGCTGTGCATACAGTTATCTTTTCCAGATGGATAAAGCAATCGAGTGTTTCCGCCGGGCATATGAGGGAGGCCGGAGTACAGAAGCACTGGAAACGTATCTGATGGCTTTTTCTATGTCACACAGTGAAGACGAATACAAAAATATGGCAAAGACGCTGGGAGTGGAAGAAGAAATACTGACTGCCGTGCAGAACAGAAAAAAAGAATTTTCCCAGATTCCGAGGGAAAAAGTGAATTCTCAAAATATGGACGATATTCTCAATCATCTTACATCAGAATATCACAGAAGTACGGGTTCGTGAAATAAATCACAATGTATACAGTTTTTTTATATAAATAAGGTAGACGAAATAGACTTAATCTGTTAAACTAAACATATAATTTGGGTCTGGTAATATTGCCCAAAAAGATTAGGAGGAATTTATCATGTTAGTAAACGCTTCAGAAATGTTGA
>OLPQ01001431.1_pt1 | contig 16960 bp, 10 predicted proteins | sample 1672451 | NCBI WGS metagenome assembly OLPQ01 (sample SAMEA3136687, study PRJEB25190) | human gut metagenome | biome: human gut; feature: human-associated habitat; material: faeces | place: Austria | collected 2013
AACCAGTAACCATATAGCCTTCATAATAAGTTTTTCCATAGATGTTCATAACACCAGTACTTAAATAATACCATTTTTCATTTATTTCTTGCCAACCGGTTTGCATTTGATAGCTGCTATTAAAATAAAACCAATTATTTCCTATTAATTTCCAATCTTTTTGACCATAACCCAATTCATCAAAGTAGTACCATTTATTATTAACTTCTTGCCAACCCGTTTGCATTTGTCCACTTGTATTAAAATAATAGAGATTATTTTCTATAGTTTGCAAACCAGTTGCTTTTGACCCATTTGAAAAATAATAATACCAATAATTATTTTCTTTTTTCCATCCTTGTGGATGAGAAGTATTATTTAATAAAGTAACATATTGATTACTTACATATCCTGTATTATCAAAGCTATAAGTTCCATCACTACTAGCAACTTCACTTTGTATCTTATAAAAATCATTAATTGCAGAGGCATCTTTTATAATAAATGAATAAGCTGGATTTTTTATCGTTGTATATAAAACACTAGAATTTGTATTTGAACTACTTCTTACATTAAGGGCAGTATGTGTTGTTAAATAAATATCTTTGATTCCTAAAGTATAATAATCATTATCTTTAGAAGAGATACTAGCATCCATATTTTTAGCAATGCTTGCACATTTTTCTCCTTCATAGGGATCTGAAGAATATTTTCCAAATATTCCACTTCCCTTGTCTCCAAAATAACCTCCTCTAAATAAAGAAGTATATGTAGGATTTAAATATCTTTTAGACATCCAACTCGATGTAAAATTCATAATACAATCATCTACTGTACTAAAGGTATCTGCATTTCCACCTGGATTATTATCTGTAGCATTTAATCCAAATAAGTTATTTTTATTTAATGCAATATTGCTTTTTCCCCATCCAGATTCTAAGGCAGCAAAACTTGCTGCCATTAAAGCATTGACCCCATATTTATTTTGATACTTAATAAAAATATCACCTGTATTATATAATTTAGAAGTACTTCCTGCTTTATTATTTAAATAATTTGATATTTGTGAACCAGTATAAGTCGTTTGACTTCTCATTGGTAAGTATTGAAAATAACTATAATAAGGATTATTAGGATTAACAGCATTATTTCTAACATTATTTTTATAATCTGTAATCATTGTATTATAGTTATCATAAAAATAATGTCCATCATAGCTATAATACTCTTTATTCTTTGTTAAATAACTAGGCCCTGTCCCTATATAATTCTTATTCCCTTGATTTCCTGTCGCATTAACATTATTAGAAATATAATGATACAAATCACCTGATGAATTAACTTCATAGTTACTTGCATAATAAGTCCCTTGGCTAAGAACTTCAACATATTGAGGATCTACTAAACCAACAATTCCTGAAATCATAAACTTCACTTTTCCATTTTCATACCCTAAAAAAGCTGCATCCGCTGCATTTGATTTAGATAAATATCCCTCTTGTCCTGTATAATAATCTGTAAAATTTGTCGTTGTCTTTGCTTTAGAACAATTAAAATTAACCATATTCGCTGTAGAAACTGTTCGTGCATAAGGATTATACTCTTCATTCGTTGTTCCATCATAAACATCTACAGTATTAATATTTCCATCTTTATCTACAAACTTTGTTTGTCCAATAACGTCATTTGTTCCTTCATATGCTTTTATATTAGAGATATTAAAAATCATTCCCAATAATATAACAAGAAACAGACTTATGTACTTTTTTTTCATTTCCAACCTCCTACAATATTTTAAATCTATAGAATATTTTAACTTACTAATCCTATTTGCTTTTAATAATGTGATAACATCACATAAAATAATATACTTACAAATATCAACTAAAATAATCATCTTCATAAATACTATTTTTTATTATAATGATATACATTTTCAATTCAACAAAAAGGATATAGAATTTTCTATTCTATATCCCTGTTATTTTCTTTCTTTTCTTGTAAATATTTATTTGCATCTTTAAAGAAACTAATGACAATCAACAGTATAATAAATCCTATTGGAAAAGCAGCGATAATAGCCACTGACTGTAAACTATACATTGAATTTTCAGCAAAAATCAACGCTATTGGAAATAAGATAAAGATAATTGCCCAGAAAACTCTAATCTTTTTATCTGGTTCTTCATCTACATCTAATTTTTTATAGGAATAAGATGAAACAACCATGGTTAAAGCATCAAATGTTGTTGAATAAAAAGCAATCATAGTAATAACTAATAATAATAAACCTAGACTTGCTAGTGGTAGAGTATCAAATATCTTTAAAATAACTGTAGAATAATCTCCACTTTTAGCAATCATTCCCGAAATATCAATTCCATGTTTCATTTGTTGTGCCAAACCATAATTTCCAAGAATAATGAATGAAGTAAAAGTTCCTGCTAGACCCCATCCATATCCTCCTAGAATCGTATTTTTAATTGTTCTTCCCTTACTGATTTTTCCAATAAAGAAAGGAGTTGCAACACACCATACCATCCAATAGGCCCAATAATAAATCGTCCAATTTTGTGGAAATGATGTTTCTCTTAATGGATCCATCCAAGTAGATAATCCGATAAAATTTTGTACCATATTACCAATAGCTGAAAAACCAGTTTCTAAGATATATGTGGTTTCTCCCCCACCTATTAAAAAATAAATAAGTAAAGCAAAGAATAAATAGGAACAATATGTTGCTAGTTTAGAAATACCTTTCATTCCTGTAATTACAGTAAATGTATAAACTGCCGCAATCAATAATAAAACAGCAATAGTAAGTCCTACACCATTAGGCAACCCAAATACTCTACTTAAAGCTGCTGATAATAATGGTGTTGCTAGTGAAAAGGTTGTTGCAGTTCCTGCGATAAGTGCAAATATAGCAATTAAATCAATAATTTTACCTACAACTCCATCCACTTTATTTCCTAGTAATGGTCTACATCCTTCAGAAAACTTTTGTTTATTTCTTCCTCTTACATGTAACATAAAACCAAAAGCAACAGCCAAAATAATATAAAAACTCCAAGCAATTGGTCCCCAATGAAATAACGGAAATGTTGAAGCCCATTTTTGTATTCCACCTAATTGATCAATATACTTTTCATTAGCATATAATGCCCATTCACATAATGAATAAAATAAAATATCTGCTGCCATTGTAGAAGTAAAAATCATTACTCCCCAATTAAATGATGAATAAATTGGTTTATCCGTATCTTTCCCTAACTTGATTTTTCCATATTTAGAAAAAGCAATATATAAAGAACAAGCAAAAATACCAACACCCAACATAGCATAATAAATACCACAATCATTTCCTAAAAATCCTCTGATCATTTGAATAATATATGAAGATTTAGCTGGCATGATCATAAATAAAACACATAATAAGACGACCCCTAATAAAGGTATGATCATCGCTGTATAGTCTAATCTTCCTTTTAATGTTTTCTTTTCCATTTTAGTTCTCCCTATAATTTAAATATGATGGATCTATACTGCATAACTCATCCAAACTATCTATTTCCAAAATATCTCCATCATGCATTTCTTTAATAGATAATTGATATTCATCTGGATAACAAAACAACGCTACATCATCCCAATAGATTTCTGTATTTTTCTTTTCTTCAAATTCTATTTCCAAATGTTTTTTCAAACGTTTCCCATCTTCTTCATTCCAACGAGAAACACTATACAATTGCCAACCATCTGTTCCACCTGTTCGTGAACAAGATGTAACAAGACCCTCTTTGATTTTTAACATCCATTCATTATTGATTTCTTTTTTGTAGATACAGTTATATCCAGAAAAGTCAAAATTCTTTTCAAGAATTTGACTGTTATTAATAATTTGATCCCCATCTAAAATAATGACATTTTTAAGATGTTCTCGAGCTACATAGAGTGATGAAATATTATTACATGTATCAAAATAGGGATTATCAATTAAATGTACATCATTATATTTTTCTTTTAAGTAATTAAACTGTTCCTTAAGGTATCCTACGACAACATAGATTTCTTGAATGCCTTGTTCATGAAGTTTTTCTATAACCCCTTCTATCATTGCTTTTCCATTGACTTTAACTAATGGCTTAGGAACTTTATTAGTAATAGGTTTCATACGTGTTCCTTTTCCTGCGGCCATGATAATTGCTCTTTCTACTTGACTCATTATTTCATATTCTCCATTTCTTCTATAACAATATTATAGTAATCTTTCGCAAAGCGATATTGTGCTAATGAATATTTTCCAAATTCAACACCTAATGTATATTTATATTCACACCAGTTGCTCCATAAAAGACCACACATTGATATATAACAATAGATTTTAATTCTTGTTTGCTGATTACATTTATTTTCAAAATAAATGTCTATCAAGTTATCAACTTGCTGTCTGTTATACATGGAATAGATACAAAACATTGCAATATCTAGGTGAATATCTTGCATTGCCGCATATTCCCAATCAATAAGTTTTATTTTTTCTTCTTCATTTTCTTTATAGAATAGGAAATTATCACAATTTGCATCTATATGACATAGTCTCCATTCTTTAGGCATCTTTTCAATAATATTCTTTAAAGAGAAGACTTTTTCTTTTGTTTGATCATAATCTTTATATAAGGATTTAGGCCCTCTTAATTTTTCATAAAAATCAATCTTTTCAAAAACATTAAATTCATGATCAACCTTTAAATCTTGTTGATGAAAATATTTCAATAATTGCATACACTTTCTTAGATCTTCTTGATCATCTTGATTACATACACGTGTATCATTTAAATACTTTGTAATCTTATAACCATTTTGAGGATTCATATAAATAACTTCATCACTGATATTTAAATCTTTTATTACTTGATAAACTTCATATTCTTCTTTTCGATTAATAAGTTGATCTGTTCCTTCCCCAGGAATTCTCATAATATATTTATCTTGATTGATTTCAAATAAAAATGAACGATTAGTCATTCCTTTTTTTAAACTTTTAATATTTTTTATTTGTTCAACATTGATTTTAAAAACATCAGCAATTAAAGATAATGTCTCATTATTTAAGTGTGTTGAATGATCATCTACATTTCTTAATTCTTCATAAGTATTGATTTCATCAACATAATTTGTATCAACGATTTTCCCATAAATAAACATCTTATTTTTTTGATACAAGGCTTCTTCCCAAAACAATGAATCATGTATTCCATCATCTAAATGTTCTAAATGTTCTTTTAAATATGAAGCATCTTGATTATTTATAAATGATAAACCAATCAGTTTTAAACCATCTTTTTTTGTTTTAATAATTTCATTTTTAGTATTACATGTAACATTACTATGTTTACTTATTCTATTTTCAAGCATATACCATGATTGAATTTCATTATCTAAAAACGGATTTTCATAGAAATAAAGATCACCAGGAATAATATAAGTATTATTTATTTTATCTTTTACAATATTTAAACTATGTAAGTTGTTCTTTTCTTGATATTCTCTATTAACAACTAACTTTACATGATATTGATCAATAAGATAATCAAATTCTTCTTTCATAAAACCAACAACTATTGTTATATCATGAATATTGGCTTCTAATAGCTGTCTAATAATACGTTCAATAAGTATTTCTCCATTTATTTCAAGCATGGCTTTAGGAACATTGTTATTAATAGGAATCATTCGAATTCCTTGTCCTGCAGCTAAAATAATAGCAGACTTATCTTTCTTTATTAAATTCATTCCTAAATTTGTAAGTGAATTATCCTCATTAAGATAATTTAATTCTTTAAGTTTTTTTAGTGTTTCATTTACTTTACCTAAAGAACAATTTAATCTTTTAGAAATCATTCTTTGTGAAAGATTATTTTCTTTATAAAGCAGTTTTATAAGTTCAAAGTCTAAATATGTAAAAGTGTTCATTTTTTTCTCCTTGTTAATTTACATGAACATTATAGCATATGTTTTCTACAAGTAAAGAAAAAAAAGAAGTATTTCTACTTCTTCTATGATAAAAACTTAGGTGTAATATATCCTCTTATAAATTTACCATTTACAGTCATTGTTCTATATTCAACAGCATCATTTTTATTTCCTTCAATAACTTTAAAAGTATTTCCATTCACTTCAGCAACAATACCTACATGATCAGGCCATCCTGTATTATCACCATTTCCATTATCATCCCAATCATACATAATAATATCACCAATTTGAGGAACATAAGCATCATTTTCTTGCCAAATTCCCATTGCTTGAGCTTTTTCAACTGCTTTACCACATGAACATTCAACTGGGATAATGTCAAGTAAATTACATTCTCTCACCATAGCTGAAACAAAAGTCATACACCAAGAATCTGTATATTTTACTTTATAACCTCTAGGTAATGGATCTAGTTTATTATAAGAATCAATAATTTTCTTAAATGATCCATCTTTTTCATTACATCCCAAATATCTTTTAGCTCTTTCTACAAACTCTTTTCTCGTACAATTTGAAATCCATGAATAATCATCTCTAAATGTATATGTTTTACCATCAATAACTACATCATCTTTAACAGCTGCACCATCTTCATTAAAATAATACCATTTCCATCCAATTTGTGCCCAACCAGTAACCATGACACCACTCTTATTTAAATAATACCATTTATTACCTGATTTTAACCATCCTGTTTGCATATCACCAGAAGCATTTAAATAGAACCATTGATTATTAATCAATTGCCAACCCGTTTGCATAATTCCTTGATCATTAAAATAATACCATTTGTTAGTAATCTTATTCCATCCTTTAACAAGAACCGCATTAGAATCAAGATAATAATATTGATTATCTCTATAATACCAACCTAATTGCAAATCTCCATTAGAATTAAAATAGTAATATTGATCATTGATATAATAATCACCTACAACCATTTTTCCACCTTGGTCCAAATAATACCATGATCCATTATGCAACCATCCTGTTTGAATATAGCCACTATTATTTGCATAGTAATATGTTCCATCTGCTTGGATCCATCCTGTTTTCATAGCTCCTGATTGGTCAAAATAATATTGTTGATTTCCTACAGAAGCTAACCCTGTGACCATTTTTCCATCTTGGTCTAAATAATACCAAGGCCCTTTATGCAACCAACCTTTTTGAATATATCCACTATTATTTGCATAATAGTATGTTCCATCTGCTTGGATCCATCCTGTTTGCATGGCCCCTGATTGATTAAAGTAATATTGTTGATTTCCTACAGAAGCTAACCCTGTCACCATTTTTCCATCTTGATCTAAATAGTACCAATAATCCGTATGTAACCATCCTGTTTTCTTTTCACCATGATCATAATAATACCATTGATTCTCTTTATTCGTCCAACCAGATTCCATTACAGTCGACCCATCATTTGTATTTAATGTATCTGTATCTTCTTCCGCATTAACATTTATAATCGAAAAACATACAAATAAAATATTAATAAACGCTATTGATAAAGCAATATTTAATAATTTACCTTTTTTCATACAATCCCCCTCTTGTCTTACAATTGACATTATAACAAATACAAAAAAATAAACTAGTTATAATCTATAAAAAATAGAAAACCAGAAGCAGATATTCTCTGTCTTCTGGTTAAATTTTTAATTGATCCAAACACCATTAGCATTAAAATGATTAACTACTCCATTAATTTCATAATTTCCTGTGACCATCTTACCTTCAACGTCTACATAATACCATTTATTTCCTGATTTTACCCATTGAGCTGTAATTACACCACTAGATGCTGCATATAGTGCTTCTACAATTGCATTTCCATATGAATCACATACTATTTTTCCTATATTAATACAATATCTTATTTCTTTTTTGTCTTTTTCTAATACGCCAGCAGCACCTGAAATTCCTCCAGCATACTCATTTCCTGTTATATGTCCTATATTTTCACAATTTATTATAGATGCTGTTCTATGATTTTCTCCAGTAATTCCTCCAACAATCTCGTTTCCCTTAATGTTACCTAAATTTATACATCGTTCTATATAGCCATGTCCATCAAATCCATCATTTTCTCCGGCAATTCCTCCAATTTGATTATTTCCAATAATCTCTCCTTCATTTACACAGTCTTTAATATATCCGTCTTCATTAAATCCTAAAATACCTCCAAGATAATCACAATCTTGAGTTGTTGCCTTTATCTGTGCTTTATTTTTGCAATGATTTACTGTTCCGCCATTCACTTGTCTTCCTACTATTCCAGCAATATCTCCTACATCATTACTTACACTAACAGAGCCATCAAACGAACATGATTAATATTTCCTTCATTTACACTAGCAATTCCACCAATATATGAAACTCTATCACAATCAATATTAGCGTTTATTATATTTAAATTCTGAATTGTTCCAGAATTCCACGCAAATAATCCATAATAGTAATTATCATCATTAGGATTACTCTGTATAATGTTTAGATTTTTAATGGTATGATTATTCCCTTCAAATACGCCATAGAAATAATTTCCACCATAAAAAACATTTAGCTTTCTTTTTACATCCCCAATTGGATTCCAAAAATGTCCAGATAAATCAATATCAGAAATTGATTAATAATATTTATCTTTTTCTTCCTTTTCATTAACATTTTTTGCTAATAAAGCTAATTCAGAAGCATCTTTAATTAAATATGGAGATTCCTTTGTTCCATCACCAGCAGCATATTCCTTAGCTGCATAATCAGTCCATACTCCCTGATATTCAATACTCGCTTCTTTTGCGCTTACTGATGATAACATAGTTATTGACATAACTAGAGATAACATAGTAATACACATTACTTTTAAAAATACTTTTCTTATGTTCTTCCCTCCCTATCTACAGTATATTACACATAAATATTCGTTTATATATTTTCAAACCAAACACCCCTTTTCCCTACTCAAATACAAAAAAGTAGTAATACTTTTTTGTATTACTACCCAATTTTTTAATCAATATTCTACTAATATATTATGAGTTTAAATAAACCATTACAAATCTAAATATTTTATCAAGATAATATTTAGAAGTAAAAAGTAATGCAATACCATTTGCTATAAATTGAATATATTGTTTCTCTTCTAAGTTATTTAATGCATTATTAAATCTCTCATTTCCTTTTAAATAATGCTTTGCATTTTTATCACTTAAATTCTTCTTTACATACGCCTTAGCTTCTTCTACTTCACTTACTTTTCCTTCACTATATTGTCTAGTAATGTATCTAGCAAATAAATATTGTTCAAATAAATTTGATCTTGATATACTATCCTTTGTCATTCTATATTTTAAAACACATTCATTCACATTAGAAATTTTAAATCCTTGAAGTATTGCTCTTAATGTAAAGTCATAGTCTTCACAAAGTGGCATATTTCTATAGCCATTTAACTTATCAAATACTTCTTTTTTACCAAACCATGTTGGATGAGAAATAACTTGATTATATTTAATACATTTTTTTATCTTTTTAAAATCAGTTGGAACTTTTTTTATTGAATAAATAGTATTTCCATCCTCATCGATCATTTGTGAAATTCCACCTATTAAATCAAAATCATTTTCTTCCAAATACTTCTTTTGATGTTCCATTCTATATAATTCAGAAATATCATCTGCATCCATTCTACAAATATATTTTCCTTCAGCAAGTTCAAGTCCTCTATTTAAAGTATTTGTTAGCCCCATATTTTTATCATTTATATAGAATTTAATACGTTCATCCTTACATACATAATCATTTATAAATGCTATATGTTCTTTATTATCTGGATTATCTAAAATAATAATAAATTCAAAATCATTATATGTTTGATTAATAATTGATTCTATGGACTGTTTTAAACATTCTATGCTTTCTTTATAAGTTGCCATAATAACACTTGTTTCTACCATTTAAATTTCTACTACTTTTTTACACAAATCTTTTTGTATAAAAATTTCCTTTCTATTAAATATATACATAATAAGTATATATTAAATTAACCTTTACAACAATAAATCATTCATATCTTGAATTATAAATATAACAGCTCAAAAATAATATAATAAATATTTCTGAGCTGCTTTCTACTAAATTGTAATGAATTAAATTATCCTAGCCAAACACCATTAGCATCAAAGCGATAAACTACTTCATTAATTGCATAATCTCCTGTAACCATCTTTCCATTAGCGTCAACATAATACCAGTTATTTCCTGATTTTACCCATTGTGCACTAATAACACCACTTGAAGCTGCATAGTAATCTGCTCCATTGATTTTGAACCATCCTGTTTGCATTAATCCGCTTTCTGCAAAGTAGTATTTAGCTCCTGCAACTGTTTGATATCCTGTTACCATTTTTCCATCTGCGTCTACATAGTACCAAGTATTTCCTGATCCTACCCATTGTGCTTCGATAGCTCCACTAGATGTTGCATAGTAATCTGCTCCATTGATCTTGAACCATCCTTTTTGCATTAATCCACTACTTGCAAAGTAGTATTTAGCTCCTGCAATTGTTTGGAATCCTGTTACCATTTTTCCATCTGCATCTACATAGTACCAGTTATTTCCTGATCCTACCCATTGTGCATTGATAGCTCCACTAGATGTTGCATAGTAATCAGCATTGTCAATCTTGAACCATCCTGTTTGCATTACTCCGTTAGCATCGAAGTAATATTTCTTTCCTTCGATTGTTTGATATCCCGTTACTTTTTGGTTATTGTCATAGTAATACCATTTATTACCTGATTGTACCCATCCTGATTTTACTTCAGGAGTTTCTACATTTAATTCACCATTTTCATTAAATGTATAATCTTTTCCATCAACGTTTACAGTTCCTGTAACCATTTTTCCTTCTTTATCAAAGTAATATTTTTTACCACTTAATGTTAACCAACCAGTTGTTTTTTGACCATCTTTATCTAAATAATACCAAGTTTTTTCTTCTTCTAACCATCCAGTTGTCATTTTACCATCAGCATCAAAATGATATTTAGTTCCATCTACTTCTTGCCATCCTGTACATGGTTCATAATATCTGTCATATAAATATTTATTACCTATAAATTCTGTAAGTTTTCTTGATGTTAATACTGTAGTTTCTTTAACGATACCATTTTTATCATAGGCAACTAAAAGCATTTTCCCTTTTTCATAAGCAGTTGTAACTTCTATATTATTTCCAGATGCTGTTAATAATTCTCCCCATGAGAAAATATATTTAACACCATTTATAGTTTCTATACCTTCTGCTTCATTCAAGTTTTTATCATAGTAATACCATTTTCCTCTAAGTTGAATCCAAGTATTAGCTACTGCTTTTTTCTTTTCAACAACAACACCTTCGCTATTATATGCAATGACATAAGTTACTATTTTATCATTTTCATCTTTATATGATGAAACAACAGTTATTCCATCAGAAGATTTTATTAATCTACCATTTTCAAAATAATATTCTTTTCCATTAACAGTATAAATACCATCTACAAAATTCATTTCACTTGAAACATAGTACCAATCATTTCCAATTTCATTCCATCCAGCTACTCTCTTAACCTTATCTACAATTTCACCTTTATTATTATAAGCATAAAGATAATCATTTCGATAATCAGTTAATATTTCATCACTGTCACTTGTTTGAAGCATACCATAAATAAAATACAAAGATTTTCCATCTACAGTATATTCTCCATCATATGGATAATAATAACCTGCATCATTTAAATAATAGTAATAACAATTACCATTTAAATAAATCAATTCATTATCTTTAAATTTAGCTTTTTCAATAACTTTTCCATCTCTTACATAAGCAAGTGTATCTCCTGATGTAACAACTTCATCCAAATATTCAGCTAATTGTCCATAATTAAAGTAATATTCTACACCATCAATTGTTTGAATTCCTGAATATGGAGTTAATTCAGAATCAAAATAATATTTTCCACCATTAAATTCAATCCATTTATTTCCTACAATATCTACTTGTTCTACAACTTTTCCAGTATAATCATAGGCATAATATTTATTTCCTTCTCTAACTGTTGTAATATTTCCTTCAAAACCTGAAGTTGCAAGTTGTCCATTACTCAAAAAATAATAAGTTGCATCTCCAATTGTATGAATTCCTTGATATGGATATAAATCTTGATCATAGTAATACCAATTATTATTAAACTTGATCCATTTATTTCCTTCAATTTTTACTTTTTCTATAACAATACCATTTTTATTATAACTAACTAAATAATTATTAGAAGTTGCTGTAGAAATACCATCATAATCATATGTTGCTAATTGTCCATCACTCCAAAAGAAGTATTCCACACCATCAACTTTTTGAACTCCTTGATATGGATTTAAATTTTTATCAAAATAATACCATTTATTATTAACTTTAATCCATTTATTTCCTACAATATCTTGTTGATCAGTAACAACACCATTTTGATTATAAGCAATAAGTTGCCTATTAAATGTAATTACCCATATTCCTTCATAAGTACGTGTTGCTAATCTACCTTCCCATTCAAAATAATATTTAATACCATTAATTGTTTTAACTCCTATATAAGGATTCATATCAGCATCATAGTAATACCATCTATCCCCATAATGTGTCCAATCTCCAGCAACAATATTTGCATGATTCGTTACAATACCACTTTTATCAACAGTGACAATCAACCCATTATCTGTAATTGTATCTTCATCATACCAAGAAGAATATGCCATATGACCATCATAGCTATAAAAATAATACGTATTCCCATCAATTTCTTGAAGCCCTTTTAGTAATTCACCATTATCATCATAATAATATTTGTATCCATACTCTTCATACCAGCCACGTCTTTCACTACTTAAAGTGACAGGTGTATTAGAATCATTTTTCACATTTGTTTCTAATGCACTAACCATCGTAGTTGGTAATGTTGTTGCTGCAACAAGAGCTGATGCTACAGCAATCTTTTTAAAATTCCTACTCATGTTTTATCCTCCCCATAAATATTTCATAGACTTATTATATCATAACTGAATTCAATACTCCTTATCTAAAACCAAACGACATTTTTTCATTCTAAAAAGCAAAAGAGGTAACACAGTTACCTCTTTTCAACTGAAATATTGATTTTATTAATGTAAGGTTCAATAAGTTTAAAGAACCAATGTGAACATAAATGATATATTTTATAAACAATGTATGAAATAAGATAAATAATTAATGCTGATCCTAATTGATGTACAATTAAAATCAAAATACCTCTATTAACAAATTGTTCAATTCTAATATGTCTTAATAAGAATTCATGAAATAAAAAACATGTAAAAGCAGCTTTAGCTAATTCATTGATTATTTTACTTTCAAAATGAATATCCATAAAGAATAAAAGAATATAAGCAGACATTAAGATAATAATTGGATTATTATAATACCATGTTGCTGTATATTGTAAATGTAAAACATGTTCCATCATTGAAAAAGCATATAAAAATGCTAAACATCTTATAATCCACATACCTGCTTTTTTCTTAGATAATGTTATTTTATTTACACGAAGATATGCTCCTACAAAATATACCAAAACAAAGTTAATAATTGTATAACCATATTGACTTCCATACATTCCAATAGTACTTAATCCTAAATATGTATTTCCTGTTACATTTTCAGCAACATCTATAACAATTGTCCAAACTGAAAAAATAAGCATGAGTATAATTAATAAGCGTTTAAATTGTTCTTTATTAAGTTGTTTAATAATTAAATTAAGATATGGACTAATAATATATAATACAGAATAAAGTATTAAAAAGTAATTAGTGGGTAATAAACTACTAATCAATGAACTTACTGTAAATACTTTATGACCTCTTAATACTCCAAAAACATAAAAAACTAAATTAAATACGATAACTTGTACAAATAATTCTAGTATCTTAATTAATTTTCTATTTTGATTACAAGCTAGAAAATACGCTGAAATCATTACAAAAACATTAACTGCACAAACAAATAAACTTTCTATTAAATATAAATAATATTGATTAGGACTGCCATCTAAAACCATTCCTAATGCACCACCCATACTTGCATTATTATAATGTAAAATAACGACACCAATCATTGAAATAATTCTTAATAATTCAATAGACGAATTTCTTTTCGTTTTCTCTTTCATATATATTCCCTTCCAAACAAAAACCGATTTTTACTCAAAACAATGAGTAAGATCGGTTTTTAATTTATTTAATTCATCCAAAGACCTTGGTTATCAAAATGATTGACCTTTCCATCAATTATATAATCTCCAGTAACCATCTTTCCATCAGTATCTACATAATACCAGTTTCTTCCTGATTTGACCCATTGTGCTTGGATAGTTCCTGATGAAGCTGCATAATAGTCTTCACCATTGATCTTAAACCAATCTTTTTGCATTAATCCACTACTTGCAAAATAATACTTCGCACCATTAATTGTTTGATAACCAGTAACCATTTTTCCATCAACATCTACATAATACCAATTACTTAATGATTTGACCCATTGTGCTTGAATAGCTCCAGATGAAGCTGCATAATAATCTTCACCATTGATTTTAAACCATCCTGTTTTCATTAATCCACTTTCATCAAAATAATAAGTACTATTTCCTACTTTATAATATCCAGTAACCATATAATCATCATTTGCTATATAGTACCATCTATTTCCTAATGGTAACCATCCTGTTACCTTTTCACCATCTACAAATGTTTTTCCATAGATTTTTAATGTTCCTTGACTATAATATTTCCATTGATTTCCTACTTGCATCCATCCTGTGTACATAATACCATCTTCATTGAAATAATATTGTCTTCCATTAATAACTTGATCTCCTGTAAGAATCAATCCTTCATCATTTACATAATACCAATTACTTAATGATTTGACCCATTGTGCTCTTAATTCACCATCAGAAGAAATATAATACCAAGTATCATCTACTTTAAACCATCCAGTTTTCATAGAACCATCTTCCATAAAAAGATATTTTCTATTTCCAACTTTATAAATACCAGTAACCATAGAACCATCTTCAGCTATATAATACCATTTATCATTTATTGGTAACCAACCTGTTACCTTTTCACCTTCTACAAATGTTCTTCCATAGACTGACATTTTCTTAGGACTATAATATTTCCATTTATCATTTTCCTTATGCCATCCTCTGACCATTACACCTTCACTAGTAAAATAGTATTCTTTATTGTTTATAGTTTGTGCACCAGTAACCATATCACCATTACTTGTTAAATAATACCATTCACCATTTAAACTGATCCAACCAGTGGCCATAATTCCATTAGTATTAAAATAATACCATTTTCCATTAATCTTTTCCCAACCGATTTGTAGAATATTTTTACTACTTCCATAATACCAATGATCATAATAATATTTCCATCCTACATAATCATATTTAGAAACACCTTGATCATACCAAACACTCATATCTACATAACCACTAATACCATCAACAAATGCTCCATTGCTATATTGCCATCCTTTAGGACCTCTATACCAATTATTACTAAATCCTAATGATGATGTATAAGCAGCTACCCAATCTACATGTTGATAAATAGTTGGACTATTTAATTTTGTTTGTAAAAGTGAACGATAGCTATAAACCTTCGTATTATAATTACTATTTGCTAATTTATTAACAAATGCATCAACAACTAATTCATTCGTTGTTGTTGATAATTCAGGTCTTTCCATATCTAAATAAACAGGATATGAAAGTTCTGAAGGTGAAATTTTATATATTGATAAATAATTTAAAATCATTTTTGCTTCATTATCAGCATCTGTTACATTATTTGAATAATCATAAATATAGATTCCAAAAGGAATATTATATTTTCTACAACCATTTAAATTATTTTCAAATTGTTTATCAATATGATAATATCCACCCTTATGAGAAACAATTCTAATAATAACACCATCTACATCTGTTTTACTTACTTTACTCCAATCAATATGACCATTGTATTGTGAAACATCAATAACCTTTTTAACATTTTCACCAATAACATGACCATCATTATCACGAAAACATTTTTTATTTCCTTGATAAAACCAACCATTTTGAATCATAGTTCGTAAACTATAAGAATTTTCTTCCTTTGCATCTTCTATTTTATTTTCATCTTGATCAATATGACTACTTTGTCCCATAATTGCATCATCATAACTTCCATCTAATGCATTTACAGAACTATTTTGAAAATAACTCAATGCAAAAGCCATTCCAAAAACCAAAAACAAATAACCAAAAAACTTTTTCAAAATCTTTCCTCCCCCTAAAAATATTATTACTGCATAACACCACTGCTATTAAAATAATATGTCTTATTTCCAACTTTATAATAACCTGTTACCATCGAACCATCACTTTTTAAATAATACCACTTATTCTCTAATTGAAGCCATCCAGTAACCATATAACCTTCATAATAAGTTTTCCCATATATTTCCATAACACCTGTACTTAAATAGTACCACTTACCATTAATTCTTTGCCAACCTGTTAACATTTGATATTGGCTATTAAAATAAAACCATGTATTCCCTAGTTTCTTCCAGCCACTTTGTCCATAGCCTGAATCATCAAAATAGTACCATTTATTGCTGACTTTTTGCCAACCTGTTTGCATTTTACCACTATCATTAAAATAAAACAAATTGTTTCCTACTTTTTGTAATCCTGTAAGTCTTTTACCTGTACTATCAAAATAATACCAATCACTACCTAAAGTTAACCAACCAGTAACCATATAGCCTTCATAATAAGTTTTTCCATAGATGTTCATAACACC